>Ga0302326_10000409_pt1 | contig 120930 bp, 92 predicted proteins | sample Palsa_T0_3_FD_202264 | JGI IMG/M metagenome (GOLD analysis project Ga0302326, IMG submission 202264) | Peat permafrost microbial communities from Stordalen Mire near Abisko, Sweden - Palsa_T0_3 | ecosystem: Environmental > Terrestrial > Soil > Palsa > Peat permafrost | place: Sweden: Abisko... | reverse complement strand
GCCACGGCGCACATGTGGATCTGCGCGCCTTCCGAATAGACATCGCGCACCAAGCGCTGCGAAATGGTTTCCACCTGGAACGGGTCCATGCCGATCGCCAGCGGCTTCAGTTCGTGGATGGCGGTCTCGACGGTTTTGCCGAAGCCGTTCAGCGTGCCTTCGCCAACGCCGTGAATGCCCTCGTCGGTGGATACTTTCGTGAACACCCAGTTCTTCCAGGGGTTGCCGGCAATGTAGGTATCGATAGCGGTGATTCTCATTCAAGGGGATTGTACAACAGTGCGGCGGGGCGGGCTGTCTGGAGGGCGAAAACTGCTCAAGTTGAGCAGTTTTTTAAATAGTGCGTTGGAAATAAGGGAGTTGTGAGGCCGCGACTCCTCATGTGAGGAGTTTTGGCGGCGGCATTCTGAATTGCGCGCGGTCGAATTCGGCCAGTTCCCGTTGCCGTGAATTTCCAGGAAATGACGCAGCACGAATTTGTACTCGGTGGCTGGATGTGAGAGATCTCGCCATACCGGCTCTTGTGGCTGCTCTAACCACTGGGCGACCCTTTTCAGCATCTCAATCCTTTTGGTGCATAGTGCCGGCCGTTGCAGGTCACACAGCCGGATCGTTTCGTTCGCGCGGTGTGCTTGAGCCGCATCAAGGTTCGGATGTGGCTCCAGCCTGCCGGTATCGGGGTGAAGCCAGAAGTACGGCTCCGGGTCCTCGTCGTCGGGCTTCAATAAGGCGTTCTTGTGGTCCTGATCGCTCTTTGCATTATTGCAGCGCTGGCAGGCTGGTAGCAGATTAGTCCATTCGAATGCCAGATGCGGAGCACGGGTCTTTGATATGTAGTGTTCGACTTCCAGGTAGCCAGTCACTTCCAGAACGCTCTCGCAGTACACGCACTTTCCGTGAGCCAGGCCGCGGAGGGCCGCGCCGAGCAGTTTCTTCGCTGACTGCGTTGCCCAATCACGTCTCGGAGAGCCGCTTGCAGCCTGGAACCGGGCGGTCCATCGCTTTCCGTGTTTGACGAGCTTAGCGGGTGGCGGCGAAGTGCGCGGCGTGTGCACCATGCCGTGTTTAAGCCCGTTTTTTCCGTTTGATCGGTTGCGGCTTCGTTTCGGCTGCTGTGAGCGACCGCAGCACACTCTGAGGAATGGTCAACGGCGAGGCTACTATTGAACGAAGCTCCTCGCTCCTCTCACTTAGAGTGACTGTCAGTTCCTGAAGGCGAGTTTTGTCCTCGAGCACCAGAGGGCCGGTCGCCTCTCGCTTCTTCAGGTTGTTCCATTCGTCTAGCTCCTCCTCGGTCTGCACATCGAAGCGGCTGTCCACTCCGAATATTTCCTTTAAAGTGGTAGTGACTGACTCGCCGATTGGCGAGTCGACTGGTGGCCGCGCGTGGGCACGTCCGCTTTGATCGAGTTCGAGGACATGCACACGAGAATTGGGACAAGAGGAGATCACGAAGGGCGAGTGGGACGTGACTAAAATCTGCACTTCCAGGAGCGCCTCTCGCATGGCAGGTAGAAGCCGGCGTTGCCAGAGAGGGTGAAGATGAGTGTCCACTTCGTCGAGCAGGAGGATGCCCGGCCGCTGCCCATTGAGTCTTTGATCCCACTTGAGCAGATCCTGTCGCATCATGAAGTCTGCGATCCAAGCAACCGTGCTCCGTACACCGTCAGGCAACTGCGAAAAGTCAAGACTCCGACCGAAAGCTTTGAGCCTGGGCTGAAAGCTCGGCTCAATTTCCACCCCGACTGCGATCGCCTGATTGCAGATCAGCCGCAGTGCCCTTTCGAGCCTTTCAAGCAACTGGGCGTACTTTTCACCGGATTCGTGGCGCTCACGAGCAATCGCCCGCCGGCTCGATAATCCCAACATCCAGCTCTGAATTAACTCGTTATGTACAGTTCACTCGAAGGCGAGACAGTTCAAGCGCGGGTCCGAGAGCGTTTTCGTGATGTCAGGACTCACCAAATGCCTTAGCGCTCTTGATGGCGAGTAAGCCGCAATACTGTAATTCGGGGTGGCTCGATCTATCGCGGCGGACCGGGGGTAAACCCACCATGCGCCCGGCCGCTCGTCCCTTTGAGGCAGCCACGGACTGGAAGTCTCGAGTAACTGCCGGCCGGCGCTGTCCGTAAGCACCGATTTGACCCAGGAGCTAAACTCGTAGACGGTTTCCGTGTCTCCGGACCATGCCCATATCCGCGTAGGGGCGCCAGGTGGCTGCACTATTGCCAGGACGCGGGAATGTGAATACCCCGTCAGAAGGTGTCCCCACTCTTCGTACGGGAAACCGGAATTTCTCCCACTCAAGACGCATGCCAATGCCCGCAACACCGTAGATTTTCCCGAACCATTCACGCCGGCAAAGATGTGCGGGCCAAGATGCGGGTTGCCCTTGCCATCCGACAGGTCGATATCGAGCCGCTCAAACGGCCCAACTCCCTCCGCAATCAGACGCAGCAAAGGCATTCCCTTATCATATATCCCGTAGCCCGCGAACCGCTTGTTATACTGGGCTTTGGATGCCACGAGTTCGCTTCGCGCCGTCTCCCACCGGCTTTCTCCACATCGGCAGCGCGCGCACCTTCATTTTTAACTGGCTCTACGCCCGTCACAACGGCGGCGCCATGATTCTGCGCATTGACGATACCGACGTCGAACGGAATACGCAAGCCTCACTCGATTCCATCTTTGAGGGGCTGCGCTGGCTCGATCTTGGATGGGACGAGCAGTACAGGCAGTCCGAGCGCCTGGCCGTGCATCGGGAGATGGCCGAAGCGATCTTCCGCAAAGGGATGGCTTACCGCGATTTCACGCCCGCCGAAGACGACCTGTTCAATCCGGGCATGCGCGAGCTTTCGGCCGACGAGAGCGACCGGCGCGCCGCGGCCGGTGAGCCGTTCGTGCTGCGCTTTCGTGTGCCGCGCGAGAACGCCGTCAGCATCTGTTTTCGCGATGGCGTCTACGGCGAACAAACCAAGTCCACCGCGGATATCGAGGACTTCGCGCTGTTGCGCAGCAATGGCATGCCGACCTACCATCTGGCCTCCTGCGCCGACGACGCCGACTTACGCATCAGCCACATCATTCGCGGCCAGGATCATCTGACGAATACCTTCAAGCACGTCTTGATCTTCGAGGCCGCTGGGGTCACGCCTCCACAGTTCGCGCATCTTCCGCTTTTGATCGCCCCGGATGGCGCCAAGCTATCCAAGCGCCGGCACGGTCCCGTGGTGAGCGTGACCACTTACCGCGATTATGGTTTTTTGCCGAAGGCTTTCGCGAATTTCCTGTGCCTGCTGGGCTGGTCTCCTAAGGACGATCGCGAGCGCATGACGCGCCAGGAATTGATCGACGCGTTTTCCTTCGAAGGGATCAATCGCAGCAACGCGGTAATCAATTTCACCGAGCAGGACCCCATCGACCCCAAGGCGCTCTGGCTCAATGCCGAGCACATACGCGCGCTCCCGGTGGAAGACCTGGCCGCGCGCTTGCTGCCTTTCGTACAAGCGGCCGGCTTCCAGGTGGGCCGCAGTAAGATGCTGCAAATTACTCCATTGGTCCAGGAGCGTATACAGTTATTGCGCGATGTACTTACCGTGGCCGATTTCTTTTTTGCCGATCAATTGCCGCCCTATGACACCGCCGAACTAGTCCCGCAGAAAGGCGATGCTGCCATGGCGCTGGCGGCATTGCAGCGCGGCCGTCAGGCGCTCGCCGGGACGGAGTTCACGCATGACGCCCTGGAAAGCGCGCTGCGGTCCGCGGCGGGCGACCTGGGCATCAAGGCCGGCCAGATGTTCCAGCCCATTCGCGTGGCAGTATGCGGCCGCAAGAACGCCCCGCCGCTCTTTGCGACTCTCGAAGTCCTGGGACACGACACCTGTCTCGAGCGCATCGACCAGGCTATACAGAAGCTGTTGCAGTAGGAGTTTTCGGAAATCATGAACCCAACGGGCCCTTCGAATTTCGTCCGCGACATTGTTATCGAGGATCTAAAGACCAATAAGTATGGCGGCCGCGTGCACACGCGTTTTCCGCCGGAGCCGAACGGCTATCTGCACATCGGGCATGCCAAGTCGATCAATCTGAACTTCGGGCTGGCCGCCGAATTTGGCGGTAAGTGCAACTTACGCTTCGACGACACTAACCCATGCAAGGAAGAGACCGAGTATGTCGAGTCCATCATCAAAGATGTTCGCTGGCTGGGTGGCGACTGGGAAGACCGCCTCTTTTACGCGTCGGACTACTTCGATCAGCTTCACGCATGGGCTGTCCAACTGATCAAAGCGGGCAAGGCTTATGTTTGCGACTTGACCGCGGACCAGATCCGGGAGTATAGGGGCACTTTGACGGAACCCGGCAGAGAAAGCCCCTGGCGCGGCCGCTCGATCGGGGAGAACCTGGAACTGTTCGAGCGCATGCGGACCGGCGAGTTTCCGGACGGCTCCCGTACCTTGCGCGCCAAGATCGACATGGCGTCGAAGAACCTGAACATGCGCGATCCGGTGATGTATCGCATTCTGCATGCCGACCATCACCGCACGGGCGATAAGTGGCACATCTACCCGATGTACGACTTTACTCACGGCCAGTCCGACTCGATTGAGGGAGTCACTCACTCTGTTTGTACACTCGAATTCGAGGACCACCGTCCGCTGTACGACTGGTATCTCGATCAGTTGGGAATCTATCATCCGCAACAGATCGAGTTCGACCGGCTGAACCTGACTTACACTCTCTTGAGTAAGCGCAAGCTGCTCACGCTGGTCGAGAGCGGGCACGTATGCGGCTGGGACGATCCGCGCATGCCGACCATTTCGGGGATACGGCGGCGCGGCTACACGCCGGAGGCGATCCGCAATTTCTGCAATTCGCTGGGCGTCTCGAAGACCAATGGGACGAACGAGCTGGCGATGTTAGAGCACTTCGTGCGGGAAGATCTGAACAAGCGCACGCCGCGCGTAATGGCCGTGCTGAGGCCCTTGCGCGTAGTGATCGATAACTACCCCGCCGATCAGGTGGAAGAGATGGAGGCGGTCAACAATCCAGAGGACGCCGGCATGGGGACGCGCAAGGTTCCGTTTTCGCGCGTGCTGTACATCGAACACGATGACTTCCAGGAGAATCCGCCCAAGCAGTTTTACCGCTTGTCGCCCGGGCGCGAGGTCCGCCTGCGCTATGGCTACTTCATTGCCTGCACCAGCGTGGTGAAAGACGAAAAGGGTGAAGTCGTTGAGATCCACTGCGCTTACGATCCGGCCACGCGCGGAGGCAATGCGCCGGACGGACGCAAAGTCAAATCGACGATTCACTGGGTCTCGGCCGCCCACGCCGTGAATGCCGAGGTGCGCCTGTACGATAGCCTGTTCACGGTGGAAGATCCCAATCAGACGAGTGAGGGCCTTGATTTCATCTCGAATCTGAACCCGCGTTCGCTCGAAGTTTTGACCGGCTGCAAGCTGGAGCCCTCGCTGCTGAATGTGGCGGAAGGCGACCGATACCAGTTCGAACGATTGGGCTATTTCTGCGTCGATCCGGATGCAACGCCAGGCAAACCGGTGTTCAACCGGACGGTGGCGTTGCGGGATACCTGGGCCAGGATCGAGAAGGCCCAGCGGGCCGGGCAGCCAACGGGATGAAGGCCTGATGATCATCCTGGGAATCGGCGGCATTCTGGGCGATGCCGCTTCGGCGATTCTGAAGGACGGCCGCCTGGCCGCCGCCGTCGAGGAATCCAAGCTGAGCCGGCAGAGCCTCCAGCCGGGCGCGCACGCCGCCGGCCCGACCGAGCTTCCCGAACAATCCATCGCCCTGTGCCTGTCGCTCGCCGGCGTCGCGTCCGATCGCGTGGATGCCATCTCCATCGTGCGGCCCTTCGCGGCCGGTCCGGAAACATCTCTGCATCTGCAAGTGCGCACGCGGTTTCCCAATAGCCGCATCGTGGTAGTTGAGCATCACACGGCGCACGCGGCTTCGGCATACTATCCGTCGCCCTTCGAAGAAGCTACGGTGCTCACGCTGGACCGGTCCGGTGATTTCCGCTGCGGGACGCGCTGGCACGCCGCCGGCACGCAGCTTACGCTCGACAGAGAGCTGTATTTTCCGGACTCGCTAGGTGATCTGTACGGCCGCGTGACCGAGCTGCTAGGTTTCCGCGCCAGCCTGGAAGAGCATAAAGTGCAGTGGCTCTCCGCCACGGGTGACGACCGGTTTCGCGATCTGTTCATCGAAATCATGGAGACCGTGCCGGTGCGGGAGGGCGAGTGGCCGCGCATGGACCGGTCCTTTTTTGATGCCGGGCGGCTGACTCAGGGCGGCTTCAGCGCCCGCTTCTACGAGCGGCTGGGACTCGACGACGGAGCCCCCTTACCGGAATCGTTGCGCGCTTCGCTGGCCGCCGGCATTCAGAAAGCTACCGAACAGACCGTGATTCGCATGGCCGGCCAGGGCGCAAACCTCTGTTTCGCGGGCGGTCTGGGACTGAACGCGCTATTGGTCTCGGCGCTCGAGCACTGCCCGGATTTTGAAAACGTCTTCGTGCAGCCGGCGGCCGGCAATGCGGGGACGGCCATTGGCGCGGTTCTGCACGCCTGGCACGCCGTGTACAACCGGCCCGAGCGCGTGCCGCTCGACAGCCTGTACCTGGGACCCAGCTACACCGCCGAAGAAATCAAGCGAGTGTTGGAGAACTGCAAGCTGGGCTTCCGCTACATCCTGACCACCGAGGAGATGATCGCTACGGCCATCGCGCAGCTCGCCGAGAATCGCATCGTGGCCTGGATGCATGGCCGCATGGAGTTTGGCCCGCGCGCGCTCGGCAATCGCAGCATCCTGGCTTCGCCGCTGAATCCCTATGCCGCGGAAAACCTGAATGCGTTCATCAAACACCGCGAGCCGTTCCGCAAGTTCGCGGCTTCGGTGCCCGCGGAGCTTGCCGGCGAATACTTCGAGACCGGTCCGAACGCGCGCTTCCTGGCCACCGCCGGCCGCGTTCGTCCGGCGCACCGCGACCGCTTTGCGAGCGCCCTGCTGAACGGCGATCTCATCCGCGTGCATACCGTTTCGCGGGATGATAATCCGCTGTACTGGGAACTGCTGCATGCGGCCGGCAAGGCCACCGGGCTGCCGGTGCTCTACAACACCTCGTTCAACCTGTTCAGCGAGCCGCTAGTCTGCACCCCGCGCGATGCCGTGCGGAGCTTTTACTCTTCGGGAATCGACGCCATGTTCGTGGGGAATTTCTTCCTGCAGAAGTGACGTCTCATTTGGCTGAATAGATCAACTCCTTGCTGTGTCGGGGAAGCAGCGCACCAATCACCGCGCCACTGACGATTCCGATGCCCGCGCCTAAGCCTCCGATTATTGCGCCTGTGGTGCCGCGCGAGAAGCAAGGGCCAAATCCGCCCTGGTTACAGTGGCCCCCGACTGCTGCGCCGATAGCGAATCCTCCTCCAAAACCGACTCCAAGTCCGATAACCGCGCCGACGGCGGCGGTCTTGCCCCGTCCCCAGCCACCCGGACGGTACCGCTCTATCTTGAGCACGTCCTCTCTTCTGGCGGTCACCGTCCCGGCCGTCACCTGTTGCGGCGTCCAACTCTGGAATGCGGCTGTGACCGGTCCGGTTCTCAATGACAGGCGAATCCTATCGCCTGCCCGCAACTGTGCAAGGGATTGCCAGTCGTGCCGATCCTGCCCCTGAGCCGCCGTCCCCAGCGCACAGATGAGCACAAGCGTCAGGAATCTCATAATGAGCCTCAATGCCTCGCCGTCTATTGCATAGTGATTGGCCGGGTCGTTTCGTTTCACACTTTCCAGCGGCCGGTCAATACCCCAGATCCTCCGGCAAAGCCGCCGGTACTTCGAACAATCCCTGTGGGATAGACGACGGCAGAAAAGTGTTAGGGTCCGGGAACACCATCCCGTCCGAAGCCAGATACCGGGCCACCTGCTCATGCGCCGCCAGGCCGATCAGAATTGCCTGCAAGACTCGGGAACTCCACCGTGCTGCCGGAAATCCCGATGAACAGCGCCAGAAATGGATGCGGGTCCAGTGGCAGCGGCAGCCCGTCCGCCAATGCCAGATCGTGCCGGTACTCCCAAGTCCAGAACTGCATGTTGGCGGCCCGGATCAGCGTATCTTGTCAGTGACGATGATCGCGATATGGCGGTGCTGGTCCAGGTTTCCATCCGGCTTGGCGTAAACCGTGTTGGTGGTGGGGTCGAAAATGATCTGGTTGATGGGAATCTTCTGGCCGAAGTAATTGATGCCGCGCTCCTCCTCGGTCTGATTGTTGAGGGGGACATAGAAGATGGCGTTGTACAGAGTGTTCACGTCGATAGGCGCTGAGAAGGTCACGGCGATGCGCGGCACGGTCTGGAAACCGTCCAGTTCATCGATCAATTGAATGTCCTGGCAATCGCTTGGCGCGGCGGCGCAATCCGAAGGCATGGGCAGGTTCACGCGGCGGCCCGATTTCTGGGTGGCGTCCGGCGTGGTCAGAAAATCGTTGGGAAAAGGGCCTGTGGCGGGATTTGTCGGATCCCAGCGCACCGTAACACCGCTGGCGAGTAGCGCGGGCGCAAGTAGCGCAAGCAGAAAGACTGCGAGAGCTGAAGCAATTTGGCGCATGGTGTTTAGAATACACCACCACCCAAAAGGCATGCTTCAGGATTCGCTGAGAATCGGAAAGGGCTCCGGCGTAGCGATTTCCGACACCTGCTCCAATAAGCGCGGGTCGAGCAGCCGCGTGGCAACCACATTGCCCATGGCCGAAAGCATGTTCTCCTTGATGTGCGGATACTCCTTTTCCAGCTCGGCGAACAGCCCGCGCAGCGACCGCCGCACCGTGCCGGTGCGCTCGGAGCAGGCACACGGAACCACCGGCACGCCGCGAGCTTCTGCGTAAGCCCGGGTGATGTCTTCGGTCACGAATACCAGCGGCCGGATCAGCCGGAACTGCCGGTCGCGCGACTGCGTTACCGGCGGCAGCGAGCTCAGGCGGCCGGTGAACAGCGTGTTGCGCAGCAGCGCTTCGCAAAAATCGTCGGCAGTGTGCCCGAAGGCGATCACATTGGCGCCCAGCTCGGAGCAGATCTGGTAGACGGCGCGCCGCCGGTAGCGGCTGCAAAGATCGCAGCCATGGTCCGGCTGCTCTTTGAGCAGGCGCAGCGAGGGATTGTCGCGATAGCAGGTCCAGGCCACGCCGCGCTCTTTCAGATACTCGCCCAAGGGTTCGATGGGCCGCAGGAATTTCCCCTGTTCCACGGTGAACGCGCAGACCGAGAACTCGATGGGAGCCCGCTCGGCCAGCAGCAGCAAAGCCTCCAATAGCGTAGCCGAATCCTTACCGCCGGAAAGCGCCACGGCCACGCGGTCCCCCTCCCGGATCATCTTGAAGCGGTGGATGGCCTCCCCGACTTTGCGCAGCAGTGTCTTTTCGAGTTCCACTCCACTTGATTATATCTGCGCGTGGTACCCGAAACTTGCTTTGATTGTGAACCAGCGAATGCTTGCACTCCGAATCGGAATCGCCCACCCGCCGGTCGATGAGCCAAGGGTTCGCCCGAAGCCGCGTTTTCGTTAATCCTATTTTCGTTCCTTCGTTATATCGCCCCATGTCGCTGTTCGATCAGTTGCTCCAGTTGCGTGATTGCATCGCGCTCTCTCTCCCACGCTTCATTTCTCAGGCCATTGGCCTTGAGGACAAGGTCGCCTACCTCCGTGCGGGTCGATTCATCGGCCAGGGGTATGGGCACGGATGCAAACATTTCTCTGTCGATCTCAAGAATGACTGAGCCGTAGGAATGACGCGTGATCAGTTTCTTTCCGTAGTCTGAGGCAAGCCAGGCGTAGAGATAGCCTGGGTTCATGCCGCTTGCCGCGATGAAACGAGTGGCGTGCTGGTTCGCAGTCCACCCCTTCATGTAGGCGGGAATGATCTGGACGCGGCCGATGGTACCGGAGCATGTAACAAGAATCATCCCAGCATCAAGAGCGATCTCGGGCAGGTCCTTGGTGTGCGCACCCTTCGCTAAGCCTTTGACGTCAACGGGGTCGATTTGAAACAACTGCTTGCCACCGAGCAGGGGGATGCCGCCGCGCGTGACGTACACCCGTTTACGAAACTTTGTGATGGGGCGGATTTCCTTCACGACGCGCGGATCACCGAGTTTCAGTATTTCAGTCTTCGTGGCGCGGAGCTTCCTCAGGGCCTGCTCGGCAATAGGGTCATGGTACGAGGCCTCCAGTCGGGCATCGAGGTGGCTGACCTTCACGGAATTGATGGACTGACGCGTTGAAACAGCCTGCGAGAGGCGAGAAAGCTTCAGGGAGTCGTGTAGGAGTTCGTCAGCTTGCTCAAGCAATTGATTTGCGTAGTCCCGAAGTTCAGCGGCTTCGCGCATGAGCGTCCCAATGGTCGAGAGGCGGAGCGGATGGGGATCGGGGATGAGAACATGTTCGAGGTGACTTGGTTCGATGTGAACTACAACAGAGCCATAGCTCGCCCCCGTTAGCTGGGGGCGGCCGTATCGGCTGCGGAGAAAAGCGGTAACGTAGCCCGCGCGCTCGGCATTGGACGCACGTAGGCGGATAGCATGCTGTGACAGTGCGCGGCCGGCGATAGTTGTACCGGCGAACCCGACATTACCCACGGTTCCAGAACAAGAGATCAAGACGTCCCACTTCTGAACTAGCAACCTATCAAGGTTCTTGGTGAGCTTCCGGCTGATATAGTTGTTGGTCTCTGGCCGCATACTGATAATGTCAGAACTCGATAGAAAGGGCACTCCGTACGTCGGCTCGACATAGACGCGTCGAAAGCGGAAGGCATTGTGCGCGTTATTGCAGAAGCCATTCTCGCCGTAGAGAGGAACGAAAGGAAGCTTGCTCGCCTTAATGGCGGCAACCGCGCGGCGGGCCTCGATCCCAAAGGCGGCGGCTTCAAGCCGCAATCCTACGGTGAGAATCTCCCCGAGGCTGATACGGGTAGAAAGGGGATGCAAAGTCGGAAGGGTGACGGGGGAACGTACACGGCGAGCGTGCTTGGCACGGTCTACCATCCGAGGACGGCCTCGTGCTTCCAATCGATAAATTCGTCGGCAACGAGTGGAGTGTCGTCGTCCGGAATCTTACGGCGGGGCAGGGGCCGCGCGGTAGCCTGGCCAGAGGCCGTGTGTTCGACACGGGTGACGTTGACCGGCTCTAGAATTTCTTCGCCTTCAGCATTGCGGCGAAACATCCTGTTTCCGCGTTTGTCGTGGCCTATAGCTGCGACTTGGGCCATGAAGATCTCATAGTCGAGGATCTGCCCTTGGACCGCTTCACGCTGCATTTCCTTCTCGGTCTTCTTCTGAAGCAACAGGACGGAGGTCTGCGTACCGTTGTGTGGCTGGAAAGTGTCGGGATGGAGATCGATCGAGGCGACAATCCGGCAGTGAGTGAGTATCCATTGGCGCACGTATAGGAGGCCGGGCGCTCCGAGAAGGGCATCCGGCAAGACGATAGCCATGCGTCCTGCCGGTTTTAGAAACTGCCAGCACCGTTCGATAAAGAGGATTTCCGGCGGGACGGAGGTCTGGAGTTGGTCGGTTGGCTCCATGGCCTTGCTACTCTTCCGCCAGACCCGGCCGAGTTCGTACTGACTGAGTGTCTCGCGGTCTTTGATAGGCAGCTTTGTGCCAAAGGGCGGATTGGTCGCTATGACGTCGAAGTGCCCAATGTCCTTCGGACCGCGCAAGTGTTCAGGTTTCAAGTGGAGGCCTGCGGCAAGACTCTCTCGGAATTCGCTATCCCATTGGTGGGGGTGGAGGAGGCTGTCTTGGCGCAAGATGTTACCGGAGCCGTCATTGTTCATGACCATGTTCATCTTGGTAGCTTTCACCAAGTCCGGGTTAATGTCGATGCCGAAGAAATAGCAGCCGGCAATATCCTGGATGCGTTGCTGAAGTGCTTGGCGGACGGCTTCGCTTGCGCCCTGAGTGACACCGGAGGCCGCGCGCAACTGCTGGATCATCTGATTCATTGCGATAACAAGAAAACCGCCTGTACCGCATGCCGGGTCGAGGAAGCGTTCTTCGGCCTTGATGTCGAGCATACGGATGGCCATAGACTGGACGTTGCGCGGAGTGAAGAACTCCCCGCGGTCGCCGCGCAAGTTCGCGCCTACAAGCTCCTCGTAGGCCTTCCCCTTCACGTCAATGTCGGTGTCCAGAAAACTATAGCGTTGGAGTTCTCCCGCCACGTAGGCCAGTGACCGGGGCTGGAGCCGAATCTGATCGTTGGCATCAAAGATAGCAGGATAGCGTTCTTTAACGCACTCGAAAATCTTGCTCATTCGGTTAAAAACCGTGAGGCGGCCGTCATTACTCGCCTTCTCCTTGGCGGTGGCGTAAAACTCCAGGGGGCGACCGAAATTGCGTTCGTCGTGAATCTTGCAAAAGATGACCTTGAGAAGCTCGAAAAAGGCCGGCTGCTTTTGCATGCCGTCCGTCACGTAAATGTGGTCGTGGCAGATCTTGAACGAAAAGAGTAGGTTGTCGTCAGATGCCTGTTTGAGATGATCCCGCTTCGGTCGATCAACCTCTTCGGTGTTTCCACCCCGCGTGGGGATATCATTCGGTTCTTCCCATTCAGCGCGGCCTTCGGCGGTGAACCTCCGCCAGACAGATTTCGAACGTCCGTTGGTCCACATCCCCCACTGGACATTGGAGCATGCGGACATGTACGACTTAAGCTGGTCAACACCGTCTTTCTGACTCGATGGAGGGATGGTGTCCTTCTTGCACTCCACGAGTATGAAGGCGTTGTCCTGGGTGTGCTCCCTGCCCTCTGGAAAAACGGCAATATCGACGCGGACACTCCTGCTACCTATCTTGATAGAAAACTCGATTGCAATTTGCTCCGGCGGATAGTCCAGTTCGAGAACAAGCCGGCGCTCAATGTTCTGACGGACGTATTCCTCGGGTGTGTCGCCACGGATTTTCTGGTCGATGAAGTCACAGATTTTACCGTCAGGCAAGGTTGTAAGAAGCTTCGTGGGCGCAGAGGACGACTTAACGCTTTGGTTATTTTGTTCTTTTGTACTATTGGCCATGCGCGCCCTTCTGACAGACCATTCCGGTCGGCAACGGCACTGTGCCTTACAAATGTTTCAACTGAACATATCGTACCAAAAGAAGAAAGCAATCACTATTTCGGGCAACAATGCGAATCGGACGACAGACGGGCGGAGCGACATCGAGCCTCGGCCTGGCTCGCTCCGGCTCGGTCACGAAGTGGTGGGGGCAACGCCTATCAGCGATCTAAATTCTTCAACGCAAGTTTTGAGGCACCGCCTCGCTGCCCGCGGCGCGTTTTCTCCCGCGCTACATTCAAGTGGTGTCTCCGGCGCGCATCGTGGCTTTCGAAATCCTGCTGGCCGTCGAGCGCGGCGGCTACGCTTCCGACCTGCTGGCCGCCCGCACGACGGATCTGGCCTCGCGCGACGCCGGCCTGGCCTCGGAAATCGTATTCGGCGTGCTGCGTTATCAGGCGCAACTCGACTATCTGATCGAGCATTACTCGGGCAAATCCGTGGCGCGCCTTGACCAGCCTGTGCGCGCTGCCCTGCGCATGGGCATCTACCAGATCCGCTATCTTGATCGCATCCCACCTCATGCGGCCGTCTCAGAAAGCGTCGACCTGATCAAGCGCGCGCGCAAGCTGTCCGCCGTCGGTTTCGCCAATGCCGTCTTGCGCAAGGCCGATCGCGCCCCGGTGGGCTGGCCCGGCCGGCCCGTGGAACTTTCGCATCCCGCCTGGCTGCTGGAGCGATGGGAGCGCCAGTATGGCCTCGAAACCGCCGAGGCGATCGCCCATGCCAACCTGCGCACGCCCGAGACATATGTGAACCCGGTGACCGGCCGCATACAAGACATCGGCTCGCAGGCCATCGTGCCGCTGCTGCGCCTCGAGCCCGGCCAGAGCTTCCTGGATCTCTGCGCCGCGCCCGGCAACAAGACCGCGCAGGCGCTCGCGTGCGGCGTGCGCGCCATCGCTTCCGACATACACCCGCGCCGGCTCGCCCTGCTGAAAACACTCCGCACTGACCTGGTGGTTCTCGACGGCACGCGGCCGCTGCCCTTCAACCGTCCGTTCGACCGCATCCTGGTGGATGCCCCTTGCTCCGGCACCGGCACGCTGGCCCGCAATCCCGAGATCAAGTGGCGCTTGCGGCCTGCCGATTTGCCGGGCCTGCACGCCGGCCAAGCCGCTTTGCTTGAACGAGCGCGCGAGGTTCTGGCGCCTGGCGGCCTGCTGGTCTATGCCACCTGCTCGCTCGAACGCGAAGAGAACCAGGACGTGGTAGCCACCGTGCCCGCCGGGCTGGTAATCGAGACGATGCAGCGAATCCCCGGGCGCGACGCGGGCGACGGCTTTTTTGCCGCTGTGATAAAATCGGAGTATCCCGCAAATGATTGAAATCGTTCCATCAATTCTGGCCGCGGATTTCACTCGACTGGGCGAGCAGATCGCGCAGGTGGAGCGGGGCGGCGCTACCATGCTGCACCTGGACGTGATGGACGGCCACTTCGTTCAGAACCTCACCATCGGCCCTCCGGTGGTCGCCTCCATCCGCAAAATCACGCGCCTCACGCTAGACCTGCACCTGATGATTAGCGATCCGGACAAGTACGCGCCCATGTTCATCGATGCGGGGGCCGACCAGGTGCTGGTGCATCAGGAAGCCTGCAAACATCTGGACGGCACGCTGCGCGAGATCCAGCGGACGGGCGCGCGCGCGGGTGTGGTGATCAACCCAGCTACTCCGCTCTCGGCGATCGATGAGGTGCTGGGGCTCGCCGACTATGTGCTGATCATGAGCGTCAACCCCGGATTCGGCGGGCAGCAGTTCATTCCCTATGCGCTCGATAAGGTGCGGCGGCTGGATGCCATCCGGCGCGACCGGCGCCTGGCCTTCCCCATCGAGATCGACGGAGGCGTAACCAAAGATAATGTGGGCGAGGTGGTGCGGGCGGGCTGTGATTGGATCGTCACAGGGTCCTCTGTATTTCACACCCCGGACCCGGCCGCCGCGCTCGCGGAATTGCGTCAGGCGGCCGCACAGGCCACCGCCGTAAGATGTTAGAGCCAGTTAAAGCCGCTCCCCAGGATGGGGATGCAATTGCTATTCTAGTCTGAAGCGAAAAAAGGGCATCATGACGTTTCGACGTATCGTTTATCATCTGACCGTGCTGGCCACCCTGTCGGGCGTGCTGAGCTCCTGCGGTATTCGCCGTCATAAGTACGACGATCCCATCGCCAAGAACACGCAGCAACCCGACAAGGTGCTCTTCGACAGGGCCATCAACGATATCGAGCACAGCCGCTTCGAAATTGCGCGGCTCACGCTGCAGACCCTCATCAATACCTACGACGCCAGCGAGTACCTGGCGAAGGCTAAGCTGGCCATCGCCGACAGTTGGTATCGCGAGGGCGGCGCCCATGGCCTCGCCCAGGCGGAAGCCGAGTACAAGGACTTCATCCTGTTTTATCCCGCCATGGAGGAGGCCGCCGAGGCTCAGGAAAGAGTCTGCGATATTCATTACAAGCAGATGGAGAAGGCCGAGCGCGACCCGCTGCATGCCATCCGCGCGGAGGATGAGTGCCGCCAGTTGGTGCTGCAGTTTCCCAACAGCAAGTTTGCTCCGGAAGTTCAGCAGAAGCTGCGGAACATTCAGGAAGTGCTGGCCGCTCACGAATATGCGGCAGCGGTATTCTATCATCACAAGGGCAGTTTCCCGGCCGCGGCCAATCGTTTCACGAGCCTGGTGGATCAGTATCCGCTCTTCAGCCAGGCCGATGAATCCCTCTGGATGCTTGGCGATTCCTATTCGCACATGGGCGATCGTTTCGAAGATAGAGCGGCGGACGCCTACACCCGGATTGTGAAGGATTATCCGCTCAGCGATCACGCCGCGGCCGCCAAGGACAAACTCGAGGCCATGAAGAGGCCGATACCGCAGGCCGATCCGGTAGCTTACGCCCGCATGAAGTACGAGCTGGAAAACCGGACCACGGTCAAGCTCCCGAGCCGGGTTTTTGGGGTCCTCAAGAAGAACCCGGATATGAGCCTGGCAGCGAAATCCGGCACGCCCACCATGACCGGCCCGCGCCCCACGATTCCGGCCAGCGTGCCGCAACCCTCCGGTGGCGTCTCCGGTTCGGATGTGACGCTAACGAATGTCACCGATTCCAAGGAACTGGACAGCAGGCCTGACGCGCGCCAGAATCCGCCGGCGGCTCCTGCAGCCGCTGCAGCGACCGCAGCCGCCGCGACGGGTGCACCCGCTGCCGCAGCCGCCGCACCCGGCGGCGGTATAGCTGCTACACCGGCCGCTACCGGGGAGGCGGCCAAGCCGGCCGAGGCCGTCGCGCAGCAGCAGCCCTTCGCCACGAACCATCCGACGAAGCTGACGAAGAAGCAGCTTAAAGCCGCGAAGAAGAAGGCTGACGAGCAGGCGGCCAAGCAGGCGGCGCAACCATCCGCCACTCCGGCGCAGACGTCGCAGCCTCAAACGCCGCAGCCCCAGACGCCGCAGAAATGACGCGCATCCTGCTCGCCGACGACAGCCCCCACGCGCAACGCATGGGCGAGCAGATCCTCAGCGAGGAGGGTTTCGAGGTGGTGACCGTCAGCGACGGCGATTCCGCCCTGCTGCGTCTCGAGGATGTAGATCCCGATCTGGTGCTGGCTGATGTAGACATGCCGCACCGCTCGGGCTACGAGATTTGCCAGTACGTCAAGATCAGCCCGCGCCACCGGCACGCCCGCGTGCTGCTGACCGCCGGAGTCAGTGACCAGGTCGATGAAGCTGAAGCGCGCCGCGTCCAGGCCGATGGCATCGTGCAAAAGCCGTTTGAGGCATCCGTTTTGCTGGCCACGGTGAAGCCGCTGGTCGAGTCGGCCGTCAAAGAAAGGAGCCCGGACAGGCCCGCCGCCCGCGCCGGCAAGCGGCTTGCGCCACAGGTTCCCGTGGTAGCCTTGATCGATCCGGAGCGCGTGCGCGCCGCCGTGACGGTAGCCATGGACGCCGCCATGCCCGCACTGATCGAAGAGATCACCGAAAAAGTGCTGCTGGCGCTCAGCACCCGATAAAATATATGCCCGATAACAGCTTCGACGTCGTCTCCAAAATCGAATTGCCGGAAGTCAACAACGCCATTCAGCAGGCCTTGAAGGACATTAACAACCGGTTCGACCTGAAAGACTCCAAGTCCTCCATCGAGCTGAACGAGAAGGACCACAAGATCCTGCTGGCCAGCCAGGACGAGTATAAGCTGAAAGCCGTTATCGAGGTTCTGGAAGGCAAATTGGTGAAGCGTAAAGTTCCGCTCAAGGGGCTCACCTACGGGACCTTGATTCCGGCGGCGGGTTCCTCCGTAAAGCAGGAAATCACCATGCAGCAGGGCATTCCCATCGAAAAAGCCCGCGAAATCGTGCGCAAGATCAAGGACAGCAAGCTCAAAGTGCAGGCAGCCATCCAGGGCGACCTGGTGCGTGTCAGCGGCCGCGATCGCGACACCCTGCAATCCGTCATCAAACTGCTGAACTCGAGCGATTTCGGCATCGACATGCAGTTCACCAATTACCGGACCTTTTAGCTTCACCGGTGTTCAGCCGTCCGCCGCTACCGTCCCGCACCCCTCCGCGTCTATCCGAACATCGGGCTATAGTATATAGAATCGGTAGCGCAACTCCTGAGGATCTCGTGAAGACATTCCTGATCTACGTTCTGCTGGCAGCCGCGCTCTATGCGCAATCCACGCGCGGCTCGATCGGCGGCGAAGTGACCGACGCCGCCAAAAAACCCGTTTCGGGCGCTTCTGTCGCGCTTATCCAGGAGGACACCAATCAGAAGCGCACGGCCGTCACCGGCGCGCAGGGTGAGTTCATGTTGACCCTGCTGCCGACCGGGAACTACCGGTTGGAAGTAGACGCACCCGGTTACCGCCGCCACGTCCAGGAGCTGGTGCTCGATCTGAATCAGGAGATCCGGGTCGAGGTGCCGCTGCTCCCAGGCAAGATCACCGAGCAGGTGAATGTCACAGCCACTCGGAGCCTCTTGCGCACCGAGTCCGCGGCCGTGGGCGGCGTGATCGATAATCGCCAAGTGCAAGGCCTGCCGCTCGATGGCCGCGATTTCTACGATCTGAGCCTGTTGGTCCCCGGCGTCGTTCCGGCCGCCGAGGGCTCCGCGGCTTCGGTGCGCGGCTCGTTCGCCATCAATATCAACGGCGCGCGTGAGGACGCTAACGATTTCCTGCTCGACGGCGTGTATAACGGCGATCCCAAACTCAATGGAACGGCCGTCACTCCGGCCGTCGACGCCATCCGCGAATTCGAGGTCCTGTCCAGCACCTACGATGCCTCCTTCGGACGCAACGGCGGTGGGCAGATCAGCGTAGTGCTGCGCTCCGGCGGCAACCAGTTTCATGGGACCGCCTATGAGTTCTTCCGCAACGCCCTGTTCGACGCCCGCAATTATTTCGCGCCTTCGCTGACGCCCGCGCCTCAGGATCAACGCAACCAGTTCGGCGGTTCTCTGGGCGGGCCGGTGGTCCGCAACCGCACCTTCTTCTTCGCCGACTATCAGGGCACCCGCGATAATACCGGAGTCACTCAGGTCACCAACGTTCCCACGCTGGCCGAGCGCGCCGGCAACTTCTCCCAGAGCGGCCTGATCGCCATCGATCCCTATACCGGGCAGCCTTTCGCGAACAATCAGATTCCCGCGGCGTATATCGATCCTGTCGGACGAGCTATTGCCGCGCTTTACCCCGCGCCCAATCGCGACGTGCCGAACCAGAACTTCGTGTCTTCCCCAGACACGCGCGAGCGCGACGACCAGTTCGATCTGCGCGTGGATCACTCGCTGGGGCCTTCGTCGCAGCTCGCCTTCCACTACAGCTTCGGCGACGAAAGCCTGTTCGAGCCGTTCACCGGTCCAAGCTTTCCGCTGGTGCCAGGCTACGGCGACAACGTCCCCAGTCGGGCGCAAAATGTCATGCTCGCCGAAACACACGTCTTCACGCCGACCCTGATCAACGAACTCCGCGGGGCATTCGACCGTGTCTCGCTGGGCGTTTATCAACAGGATATCGGGCAAAATTTGAACAGCGAGGTGGGATTGCCCGAGTTATCCAGCAACCCGCGCGATTACGGACTCAGCTCTATCTCGGTGACTGGTTTCTCCCCCCTCGGCGATGAGGACAATAATCCGCAGCATGGCACTACCAACGTCTATCAAGTGACCGATAACCTGACGTATGTACACGGCCGGCATCTGGCGAAGTTCGGCTTCGATGTGCGCATCCTGCAGCAGAACGCCTACCGTGACATCGAATCGCGCGGCTTCATTGACTTCACGGGATTGATCCTCGGCAATGCCCTGGAAGAGCTGCTGCTGGGCCTGCCGACCGATTCCGGCGGCGCTACGCTCGATAACCCGGAGCATCTGCGTACTCACAGTTACAACTTTTTCGCCAACGACAATTGGCGCGTCCGCCCCAACCTGACTCTGAATCTGGGCCTGCGCTACGAATACAATTCGCCCGGCGTCGATGCGCAGAATCACGCCAACCTCTACGATGAGACGACCCAGACGCTGGTACCCGTGGGCACGGACGGCATGCCGCGCGGCGGCTACCTCCCCGACCGCACCAATTTTGCCCCGCGCGTGGGCCTCGCCTGGATGCCTCACGGCCAACGCACGGTCGTGCGCACGGGCTATGGCATCTACTACGATCAATCCTCGCTGGCCCCCGGGGAGGGTCTCTACTTCAGCCCGCCGTACTTCAATTTGAGCGTGTACTACCCGCTCAGCGCCACCCAGCCGCTGCTGCTCGACAACCCTTTCCCCAGCAATTTTCCGCTGCCCACGCCACCCTCCGCGCTGGCCTTCCAGCGAAATCTCCACACGCCTTATATGCAGCAATGGAACTTCAATATCGAGCGGTCGCTGGGCGGCAGCCGCATGATCGAAATCGGCTACGTGGGATCGAAAGGCGCCGATCTGCTCGGCGCGCGGGACATCAACCAGCCGCCGCCCACGCCGGCTGAAACCTACCTGCGGCCCGTGCAGGATTTCGGCGAAGTCGACCTGCTCGAATCCAACCGCAATTCCATCTACAACAGCCTGCAGGCGCGCTTTGAGCAGCGGCTGAACTTCGGGTTGTCGCTGCTCGCCTCCTACACCTGGTCGAAGTCCATCGACAACGATTCGAGCTTCTTTTCGAGCGACGGCGATCCGAACTTTCCGCAGGATAGTTACGATCTGCGCGCGGAGCGAGGGCTGTCGAACTTCGATGTCCGGCAGCGGTTTGTGGCGAGCTACGCCTACGATCTGCCGTTCGGAAGGGGCCGCGCCTGGCTGCACGATGGCGGCTGGGTCTCGCGCGCGCTGGGCGGTTGGCAGAGCTTCGGTATTCTCCAGTTTCAAAGCGGCCAGCCGTTCACCGTGTCGCTGCTGGCGGATGACGACAACAGCAACACCGGTATAGACGATCTGGGTTTCGGCGCCAACGACCGGCCCAACGTGGTGGGTAATGCGCGGCTCTCCAATCCGACGGCCGCGGAGTGGTTCAATACGGCGGCCTTCGTCATTCCGCCATACGGCACCTTTGGTAACTCCGGCCGCAATAGCGTCGAAGGACCGGGCATGGCGACCGTGGATCTTTCGCTGGTGAAGAATGCCGTGATCCGCGAGCACACTACTCTGCAGGTTCGCTTCGAGACGTTTAATGTTTTAAACCATACGAACTTCGGGCTGCCCGACAACTTCATCGGCTCTCCTACGTTCGGCCAGATTCTTTCGGCCGGCAATCCTCGCCGGCTGCAACTGGGGCTGAAGCTGCTGTTCTAGCGACGGCGGGTGTTATACTTAAATAAACTGGGATGTTAACTGAAATCGAAGAGACCACCGCGGGCAGCTATTTTGTCTCCAACTATCCTCCGTACTCTTTCTGGAGTCCGGCTTACGTGGGAGACGCCCGAGCCGCGCTCGACCGCGCCCCCGCTCCGGACACTCCCCTGGGCATCTACCTGCACATTCCGTTTTGCCGGAAGCGATGTCACTTTTGTTACTTCAAAGTCTATACCGACAAGAACGCGGCTGAAGTCGAAGGTTATCTGGATGCAGCGATTGAGGAGCTGACTCTCTATTGCCGAAAACCCTTCCTTGGCGGGAGAAAACCGCGGTTCATTTACTTCGGAGGGGGGACTCCTTCTTATATCTCCTCGCGGCAGCTTGCCAGTCTGGTCGAGCGCATGAAGCTACTCTTGCCGTGGGATGAAGCGGAGGAGGTCGCCTTCGAGTGCGAGCCTGGAACGCTTACCGAGGGCAAGCTCCGTGTGATCAAAGACCTGGGTGTCACTCGCCTGAGTTTAGGTATCGAGAATTTCGACGACGAAATTCTGAAGACCAACGGCCGGGCGCATACCTCCAAGGAAATCGAGCCTGCCTATCGCTTCGCGCGCTCCATCGGATTCCCGCAAATCAATATCGACCTCATCGCCGGAATGGTGGGAGAGACCGACGAGAACTGGCGCGAATGCGTCCGGAAAACCGTCGACCTAGATCCCGATAGCGTCACTATCTATCAGATGGAGATTCCGTATAACACCACCATCTTCAAGGAAATGAAAGTACAGGGGCAGACGGTCGCGCCGGTGGCGGGTTGGCAGACTAAGCGCGAGTGGGTGCGCTACGCTTTCGCGGAGCTGGAGAATGCGGGCTATACCGTGCGAAGCGCTTACACGGCGGTGAAGAATCCCTCCCGGACCCGCTTTGTCTATACGGACCTGTTGTGGGCCGGCGCCGATATGGTCGGCCTGGGGGTGGCTTCCTTCTCGCATGTCCAGGGTGTTCATTTCCAGAATGAGCATGAGTTCGGGCCGTATTGCGACAAACTCCGGCAGGGAGTGATTCCGATCTGCCGCGCCTTGTCTCTCACTCGGGAACAATGCATGATTCGCGAGCTGATTCTTCAAATGAAACTGGGGCATGTCCACGAATCGTATTTTAGCGACAAGTTCGGGGTACAGATTCAAGAGCGGTTTCGAGGTCCGTTTAGTAAGTTGCGCGATCAGGGCTATCTGACGGCCGATCGAGGTATTTTGCGGCTCAGTCGCGACGGTCTGCTGCAGGTGGACCGGCTGCTCCACGAGTTCTTCCTGCCCGAGCATCGCCTGGCGCTCTCCGCGTGAGTCACTATGATGCCATTGTGATCGGAGGTGGTCCCGCCGGTTCCACGGCGGCGGCCGTGCTGGCGGCGAAAGGCCGGCGCGTGGTGGTGCTGGAGAAGGAGAAGTTCCCCCGGTATCACATCGGCGAGTCGCTGCTCCCTTATGGCTACTTCACGCTGCAGCGCATCGGCGTTCTGGAGCGCATGAAGACCTCTCACTTTACCAAGAAATATAGCGTCCAGTTCGTGGGCGCGAGCGGGCGGGCTTCCGTGCCGTTTTATTTCTTTCAACAGTTGGAGCATGACGCCTCCATGACCTGGCAGGTGCTGCGCAGCGAGTTCGACCAGATGCTGCTCGACAATGCCCGCGAGAAAGGCGCCGAAGTAATCGAGGAGATCACGGCACGGGAACTGATTCAATCGCATGGCGCGGTTGCCGGAGTCAGGGCCGTTGCCAAGGACGGCGAGACACGCGAATTCCGTGCCCCGGTCACCATCGATGCCACCGGACGAGACGCGTTCGCGGTGACACGCAACGGATGGAAGGTACGCGATCCGTATTTGAATAAGATCGCTGTCTGGACTTACTACAAAGGAGCCCTTCGCGATCCCGGCCTGGACGAAGGCGCCACCACCGTAGCCTATGTTCCGGAAAAGGGTTGGTTTTGGTATATCCCCTTGGCTGATGATGTTGTAAGTGTGGGTGTAGTGGCCGAGAAGGACTATCTATATAGAGACGCGCACGACCTTCCCGCCATCTTTCATAATCAGGTTAAGAAGAACGTCTGGATCGAACAACACCTGGCGGCCGGACAGCAGTTCGGACCCTATCGCGTGACCGGCGAGTATTCCTACCGCTCTCGCTATTGCGCCACCGACGGACTGGTCCTGGCAGGGGATGCCTTTGGTTTTTTGGATCCGGTGTTTTCATCGGGCGTGTTCCTGGCGCTGCGCAGCGGTGAGCTCGCCGGAGATGCGGTAGACGCAGCCCTTACGGCCGGCGACGTTTCGGCGGCTCAGTTCGGTGAGTATGGAGCGCAGGTGTGCCGGGGCGTGGAAGCCATGCGCAAGTTGGTCTACGCCTTTTACAATCGGGAGTTCAGCTTCCGCGTGTTCCTATCCGAGTATCCGCAGCTTAAGGGCGATATGACGGACTGTCTCATCGGGAACCCGTTTCGAGATTTTCAGCCGTTGTTTGACGCGGTGGCGAAATTCGCGGATGTGCCGCAACCGCTGCCGCACGGCAAGCCCCTAATTGCGGGAGAAGTCCTCGAGTCATGCGGGTAGATCTGGAAGCAGACCAGCTTCGCAAGCTGCGCGCGCTTCTGACTGCTATAAGCGATAATCCTTTCTACTCCGCCAAGCTTCGAGACGCGGGCGCCGGCTCAGAGCTTGCCAGCCTGCCGTTTACCGTCAAACAGGAATTGATCGAGGATCAGCTCGCGCATCCTCCTTACGGCTCAAATCTGACTTACTCCCTCGATCGCTACACACGCTTCTCCCAAACCAGCGCGACGACCACAGGCAATCCTATGCGCTGGCTGGACACGCCCGAAAGCTGGGACTGGATGATCGACAAGTGGACCCGCGTGTACCAGGCGGCGGGCGTCGGCGCCGGGGATCGCATCTTCTTCGCCTTTTCCTTTGGACCATTTCTGGGCTTCTGGGTAGCATTCGAATCCGCGACCCGCATGGGCTGCCTGGCCATACCCGGAGGCGGCCTGCGCAGCGCGGCACGCTTGCGCGCGATCGTCGAGACCTCCGTCACGGTGCTGTGCTGCACACCTACTTATGCCATGCGGCTGGCTGAGGCTGCCGGCGAGGAAGACCTCGACCTGGCGGCCGCCAACGTCCGAACGATCATCGTCGCCGGCGAACCGGGCGGCAGTGTTCCAGCCGCGCGAAGCCGCATCTCGAAACTCTGGCATGGCGCGCGGGTGGTCGATCATCATGGCATGACAGAGATCGGTCCAGTCAGCTACGGGTGCCCGAAGCGGCCGGATGTGCTGCACATAATGGAGGACTCTTATATCGCCGAAGTGATCGATCCGGAGAGCGGGAGTCCGGCGCCACGCGGAGTTACTGGAGAACTGGTACTGACTAACCTCGGCCGGCTGGGTTCGCCGCTACTGCGTTATCGCACCAGTGACATGGTTCAGGCCGCGGTAGAGGATCGCTGCGAGTGTGGCAGCTACGACTTAGCGCTGAACGGAGGGATACTGGGACGCACCGATGACATGCTGGTGGTGCGGGGAGTCAACGTGTATCCCGGCGCAGTCGATAACATCCTGCGCGCCTTCGAAGCTGTGAGTGAGTACCGTGTCGAAATCCAGAATCATCGTTCGCTGCCTGAGCTGAGTATACAGGTCGAGCCCGCCGCCGCGTACGCAAGCGACTCGAGCCTGACACATCGCCTGGAAGCGGCATTGACCAACGCCTTCGCGCTGCGCATCCCCGTATCCCTGGTTCCTCTCGGGAGCCTGCCTCGCTTTGAGATGAAGGCGCGCCGCTGGGTCAGTACTTAGTGCTTATCGCGCCAGGTCGAACGCTACGATGGTCTTGCGATCCCGCAGGTACAGCCGCGTGCCGACCAGCGTCGGCGGCGTCCACGCGATGTTCTCCAGCACGGAGACTTTGGAGAGTACTTCGAACTTCTCGGGAGTCGCCCTGCAGAGGGCCAGCGTCCCATCCTCATCGGCGAGTATGAGCTTGCCGTCGGCATACAGCAGTTGCGCCTTGGCAAAGCCGCGCTCCTGCCACATGATTTTGCCGGTCTTGAGCTCGACAGCGGTCATCAAAACCGGTCCGTTGTAACCCCTGGAGATATACACATATCCGTCGCGCTGGATGGCCGTACCGATATGAAGTTCGAGATGCGGATCGTACCAACGCTGCTTCACCGTAGTCTTGCCGCCGGACTGGTTCAATTGCAGCACGCGCGCGCCCTCACCGTAGGCCGAGGCCACGAACAGAAGGTTCCCGGGCGCCCAGACGGGAGTGCTTATGGCCAATCCATAGGGGGTCTTATGATCGTACGTCCAGAGCAGCGCGCCATTGTCGGGATTGAATCCGAACACCGTATTGGCCGCGAGCACTGCCACTTGAGGCTGCCCGTCGACGTTGATCAGCAGCGGCGAAGAATGCGAGTTGGTGAATTGGAGGGCTTTCCAAACCACTGCCCCATCGCTCTGCCGGAAGGCAATTATGCCGTCCCCATTCCCGCCGGCCTGATAGATCAACGTGTCCTTATACGGAAGGGCATGGCAGGAGTAACCGTATTCAAGGTGAGTGGCGTGAAACTCGTTATACAAGTCGTGCGACCATTTGGGTCGCCCCGTTTTCTTGTCCAGGGACTGAATTTTTCCCGTTGCGCTGGCTGTGACAACGCGGTCGCCGACGACCTGCGGCATCGCATAAGGACCAGGCCCTACCTTCTCCGCGAACGAGTTCCTGAACGGGTTCTCGTACTCGTATTCCCAGACTGTCTTGCCGGTGGCGGCGTCCAGGGCGGTGATTACGTCCCTGGAGCCACGGCGAAACGCAGTGTACAGGACGCCGCTCTCCTCCGCGATGGCCGAATAGCCGTCGCCCAAGGGGCGGCTCCAGACCTTCTTTGGACCGGCAGCCGGCCAGGAGTCCGCTAAGCCTGAGGTATTGACCAGGAAATCGCGGTTCTTGCCGCCCCACACCGGCCAGTCCTCCGCGACCGCGGCCGGCTTGGCTTTGGTGACAGCTTTCCTTGCCGCAGTACGTTTCTGGTCGGGTTGCGCCGCAAGCGCCAAGAGGGCTACGGATACGGCTATGGACAGAGATACAGCTATCCTCGAATACCGCATGAATAGTTGGACGCTCGGCCGCGCCTAATGTTCCGAAATCACGCGGAAATCCGCTTACAGATAATTGTTGATCTTGTTGATCAGTCCTTCGTATATATCGCCGGCCGAGCTGTCGACAACCGCCACGTCAACCTGCGGCGCAGGCCTGGATGGCTTGCCGTTCTCGGTGCTGGCGCAGGGTTCGGAGATTTGCTGCGCGAGACGCTTGGCCAGGGAGATTGCCCCGGCTTTATCAACCGCGATCATGCCGATGAACTGCTCTTCGCTCCAGCGGCCAAATACCGCATTGTCGGGCATCCCCTTATGCGCCCGCTCGGTAAAGGCGGCCATGACGTCCACACGGGCCTGCGCCCCGAACTGTCTCTCGATCAACGCCAGGTTTCGGATTCTCAGCAAGAGAAGGGAAAACGGCTTGCGGGTCTCGACCACCGCGGAGATCCGTGTTTCCATCTCGAGGCGGCTGTTCAGGTAGGCACAGCCATTCCTGCTGGAGGCGGCCCGCAGCGCCTCGACTTGGCTGTGGAGCATCTGGATCTCAACCCGGAACTGTCCGATAGTTAGCTTGTTCTGCCTCTTGATCTGCTCGACGCCCTCCGCGAGCTGGTCGGAAACGGTCGCCAGAGCCGTTCGGATAGGAGATGCAACGGGAGAGTCCGATAGTTCGCGCAGCCTGGCGAGGCTTTGCCTGAGCCGATCTTCGTGATCGCCATCGTCGGTCGCCATGGCGTCCACGATCAGATCCAGGGCGTGCGCCTTTCCCGAAAGTTCTTCGCGTAATCCGCCGAGGAAGGCGGCCGCTTTGTCGTGGTAGTCGCGCAGTTCGTCTCGCAGCACGGAGCGGCTGGCGAACAACCGAGGCGCATCGGCCTTACCGCGTAAATCCCCGGACAGCGCAGCCACATGTTTGCGGTATGACGCCGTGGCGCCATCGTCAAACTCAATGGCGTACTGTGCCATGGCCTGGAGCGCCGAGCGGTAGCACTCGAGCGAGGCGTCGTTATTCAATTCGTCGATTCTCTCGAGGTCGGTAATGGATTCGCGGATCGATATCATCGTTGAGGCTCTTATAGAAGGTCAGTTGACCCATTCCGATAATGCCGCATCAAGCGCCTGAACGTGCTGCTCCATCTCGGCATACGTGGCCGCGGCTCTGGTTAGATCCGCGTTGCGTCCGATGTCCTCCAGGCGCACCGCCGCATCGCAGGCCGGTCCGGCGGCCAAAGCGCTCAGGGTTCCCTTGAAATGGTGCGATGCGCGCCGCAGCTCTTCGGAATCGCGCAGGCGAATCGCGTCACGAATCCACGAGAGCTCGGTTGGATAGTTCTCACGGAACACGTTTACCAGTTCCAGGAACAGCTCCCTGTCGCCCTCGACTATCGAAAGAGCCTCATCGGGATCAAAAGCCGGATTGAGGGTGAGTTTCATATGCCTACCACAGGTATCGTCGGGTTCTCAGCGGTACTTTAGTTTCCTAACGTCTTCGCGTCTTTCGTCCGATTAGTACTGGTAGCTAACTAACTAGAGCAGTGGCCCATGAAAGTTCTCATAGCCGAAGATAACGTCCTCATTCAAAACCTGCTGCGGGGCCTGTTGACCAAATGGGGTTACGACGTCGTCGTCGCGCGAACCGGAGACGAGGCTTGGGCGCACCTGCATGCGGACACCGCTCCCCCTCTGGCGATTTTGGACTGGATGATGCCCGGCCTGGACGGGACCGAAGTTTGCCGGAGAGTGCGCGCGCAACGGAAGAGCCGATATATATATCTGATCTTACTTTCAGCGCGATCGGACCAGCAGGATATCGTAGAGGCGCTGGAGGCCGGCGCCGACGATTACATCACGAAGCCGTTTCACGCGGGCGAGCTGCGGGCCCGCATCCGCTCGGCGGTGAGGGTCGTTCAACTCGAGGAGGAGCTGGCGCGCCAGGCGCATTACGATTCCCTGACGGGTCTTCCAAACCGCGTGTTGCTGGCCGACCGGTTGGAGCAAGCCCTCCATCACGCGAACAGGCATTCGGAACTGGTGGGCTTCTTCTACATCGATTTGGATCGCTTCAAGGTGATCAACGACAGCCTGGGACATGCGGTGGGCGACACGCTGCTGCAACAACTGACGCTTCGCCTGAAAAGCTGCGTGCGGGACTGCGACACCTTGGCGCGTCTAGGCGGCGACGAATTCGCGCTGGTGGCCAGCCTCAAGAACACGGAAGAGGCCTCCATCGTATCGTCCAGGATTCTGACATCCCTGGAAGCTCCATTTGATCTGGGCGGACATCCAGTGCGGGTCACCGCCAGCATCGGAGTGACCATTTATCCGGACGATGGCGCGGACATGAGCAGCCTGCAGCAGAACGCGGACGCGGCGATGTACGAGTCCAAGCGGCGGGCCCGCAACGGATTTCAGCTCTTCAATACCGATATCCGCCATGCATCCAGGGGCCAGCTCGACATGGAACAAAGGCTCTCATGCGCGATCGAGCAAGGCGAGCTGACGCTAGCTTACCAGCCGGTCTACACACTGGCGAATGGTAAGATCAGCGCGGTCGAGACGCTGACCCGATGGAACAATCCCACACTGGGCGCCGTTCCTCCCAATATATTCATTCCGCTTGCCGAAGAGACCGGATGCATCCTTCCGATCGGCTCCTGGGTGCTTTTGGAGGCGTGCCGGCAAGCGCAATTGTGGGCGGAACGGGGCATGGACCTGGCGGTAACGGTGAATGTATCGCCGGTGCAGCTGGGGCAGACGGATTTCGTGTCCACCGTCCAGCATGCGCTCCATGAAACCGGGCTCGACCCGCGCTTGCTGAAACTCGAAGTGACCGAGAGCATGCTTATGCGGGACTTTGAAAGGGCTTCGGCGGCACTGCGGCACCTCAGGGCTCTTGGAATCGAGATCTGGATCGACGATTTCGGCACGGGTTATTCCTGTTTCAGCTATTTGCACAAGCTGCCCGTTGACGCCATCAAGATCGCCGCTGAGTTTGTGCAGGATATTGGCAAGCACAGAGGGGTGCTTCCTCTGCTGCGGGGCATGGTGGCGCTGGCGCACAATCTGGGACTCCGGACGATCGCCGAAGGTATGGAAACTGAGGAGCAGCTCGAAGCGGTTCGCTCGACGGCTTGCGATCAAGCCCAAGGATTTCTTCTTGGGCGGCCGCGGCCCGCGGAGAAGATCGTTTGGGAAGCCGTCGCCGTGTTCGACGCGCGCGAGATTTCCGGCGTGCCGGCTTAGAGGGTGTTTGCCGCGCACGACCCTCATTTCTTAGAGTCGTTATCCTCTCGCAGGGACCTGAACGCCTGAAACTCCCTGCGTGAGAGTTCGGCTTTTCCCTGTTCCGCGTAAAGCTGCGCGAGGCGGTAATGCGCGGCTTTCAGATCCGGGCGAAGTTGGATCGCCGCTTCGAATTCGCGCACCGCGTTGGCCGTCTGTCTTTTGTCCGAGTACAGCAATCCTAACTGGAAATGCGCGTCGGCGAAGCCGGGGCGAAGGGCCACGGCTTTCTTGAGCAGACTCTCCACCTTCCCGTCGGAATCGTTGAGCCCCGGCGTGAGATTTCGTTTCCTCAGGCTGAGCGCATAGTAGTAATTCGCCGACGCATTATTCGGGTATAACTCGGCAAAGTGAGCCAGGCGTTTGGTCACTTCCCGCGCCAGCTCGGGAGAAACATCATACATGCCGCCGAGAAAATCGAGCGCCTTGGTATCGGCTGGGTCCAGATCCACGGCTCTGCACAGCGTTTCAACCGCATCGGCGTACTGTCCCGAGGAGTAGAGCGCAACTCCCAGTCCGACCTGCAGTCGGCCGGCCCGCGGGTACTTTTCGGCGGCGTACTTAAACACGGTCAGAGCGGCTGGGTAGGCGCGATGATGCAAGAGATCCGTGCCGAGGTCGAACAGGTTTTTCTCGGAAGGGTCCTGGCGCGCCGCCGTTTCATACTGCTTCTCGGCTTCGTCGATGTTACCAGCAGCCTCCTCTACGTCGCCCAGAAGGTTGTGCAACTCGCTCCGATCCTGACGCGACAACATCTCTTGCAGGAGCTTGCGCGCCTCGTCCAGATTCTTCGTTTCCAGGCGGGCCAGCGCGAGATCGTAGCCGTTGTCGTAGTCGGCGGGGTTGATGCGCCCGGCCTTCTCCAGCCACTGCAGAGCCGCCGATACCCGATTGTGGCGGATATAGTATTCCGCCAGATGCCGGTTGGCGGCGAAGCTCTCAGGATGCTCGGCCGCCTGCCTGCGAAGCGCGGCTTCCCCGGAAGAAACCTCCGCCGCGCACAACAGCACCGGGGCCGCTATGGCCCAAAGCCCGCGCATGAAAACATGATGCTAGAAGTAGAACTTCAACGCAACCTGCAATTCGCGTGGGTCGTTGGGATTGTCGACAGTCGCCGTGATCTTGCCGAAGTCCACGGTATCCAGGAAATTCGTGCTAGAGGGCAGCGCGAAATTCGGAGTGTTGGTCAGGTTGAATGCCTCGATGCGAAGCTCGAACCGTTTTCGCTCTGTAATGGGGAAAGACTTGAAGAGCGAGAAATCCAGGCGGTGGAATCCCGGGCCGGAAACCTGCGTATTGCCGCCGCCCAGGGGAGCATAATTCGTCTGCCCTATCTGAGTCACCACCCCTGGATTGGTGAATGCCGCGGCGTTATAGAAGTGTTCGACACTTTGGCCCGCGTAGAGGGGCTCTCCGGTATAAAGCGCGAAGCAGCCGTTATCGGCTCCCGTTGCGTACGTGCAACCAATGGTTTGCGGATTGCCGCTATGCAGCGTGAGTATCCAGTTGAAGCTCCAGCCACCCAACAAACCCTCGGCTAGCTTGCTCCCACTACTCATGTAAGTGCGCCCACGGCCGAACGGTAAGTCATAGGTGCCGCTGGCCACGAAAGAGTGCCGGATGTCGAACGGCGCCAGGCCCCAGTCGCCTTGGATGCCGAATCCGGGAAGATCCGCGGCGCGGAACCCACCCGTGCCGCCGCCGCTGAGCAGGTCGCCAGCGTCGGTCAGGGTCTTAGAGAACGTATAGGCCACCAGCAGGTTGAGTCCCTTGGCGAAGCGGTGCTCGAGCTTGGTCTGCAGAGAATGGTAGTCCGCCGTGCCGATGGTATCGTCGTAAGGAGATCCGGGAGCGAAATCGGGGAAGGGGGTATACGGCGTAATATTGGTGCCCGGCGGCAACAGCACACTTGGGTTATTGGTGCTTACAAACGTCTCCAGGTGGCGGCTCAGTGATGCAACATATCCGGCTTCGAGCGAAGTCGAGTGAGACAGTTGATATTGCAATGTGAGATTGTAGCTTTGCACGTATGGAGTCTTGTAGTTCAACTGTATACCGCGCAGGGTCAGGCCCGAGCCCTGAACCAGGGCCGGATCGAGTGGAATTCCAGCAATCGAATTTTCCAGCGTGCCATTTTGTCCATTGGGCAAAACCATCGGCGACTGGGAGTTCGGCGCGTAGTAGTAGAAGCTGTACTGGAATGGGTAGTTATAACCAAGACTTGGGTATCCTCCGCGATTCTCGAACGCGCCATAGAAGATACCGTACCCGCCGCGGACTACCAGGTGCGAGCTAGCCTGATACGCAAAACCGAAGCGCGGGGCAAAGTTGGTGCTCTGCACGTTAGCGAGGCCGCTGCCGCCATAGGCGTTGCTGTAGACTAACTTGATGCCGTCCTGTTGCAGCGTCTGGATGAAACTCGCGGACAGCGCCGGATTGTTCTGCCGATTGCTGGGAATGATGTACTCCGCTCCGGAAAATGGTGTTCCCGGAACGAAATTGGCCTGCGCTCCGTATTTTTCGCCCGTGGGCGTGAAATAGTCCCAGCGCACTCCCAGATTCACCGTCAGCTTGTGGGTAACCTTCCAGTCGTCCTGGACGAAAGCGCCTCTATAGGACCGGTCGGCGGCTACTCCTCCGAAATTCGATAGAGAGATGTTATCCGGCCCACCGATACCGTTCCCTGTCGGAGCAAGCAAGAACTGCGCACGCCCCGTACTGCCGTCGGAAACGTTTGGAATCGACGTGAATTCTCCACCGAAATCGTATCCGCCGCGCGAATAAGGCGGCGCTTCCCAGGGGAACCCGACTTGTTGTATCTCAAAACCTGCCTTAAACGTATGTTTCCCGTAGATCTTAGTCAGGTTCTCGGTGAACTGAATAGTGTTGCTGTAACGATCGCTGACCAGCCACTCGGCAGAGCCCAGTTGGCTCAGGCCGCCGATCCCCAGGTAAGGCAGACCTCCGTTGCCCGCGGTTTGCAGAACACCTTCAATACCGAACTGACCGGGTATGTTAGTGGTATTGTCGCCGTACGGTTGTACGCGCGAAGTATGCTCGCGATTGAAGCCGACTCGCGCCTCGTTGATCAGCGTGGGGCTGAACGAGTGAGTGTAACTGAAAGCGGCTCCCATGGTATTCACGATCTGGTCGCCATCGTTAAAACCGCCGCCGTCCGCATAGCCGGTAAAGGGCCCCGGAACAAACTGGGGATTGTGAGACCAGCTATAGCGTAGGAACATCTGATCGTGGTCGGAGAAGTCCTCGTCCAGCCGGCCGTCAACCGCGTTGACATCGTTGGACGATCCGCGATTTACGTTGAAGTTGTTATAAATGCCGGCTTGGGTGGGAGCCGGGAACAACGCTATGAGTTTGACCGCGTTGGGGTCCAGGCGGCTGGCCGGTATGATGTTGCCGGGAAACGGATCGCGCACGTACTGGCCATTGCCAATGCTGGTGGTGGTGGCGGGGTCGAAGACCGTTCCAATGGGGTAGCTTTTTCCGTTCGCGTCGGTCAGTGACCCACTCTGCAGAGCGACCAAGTCGGAAAAATTCGTATATCCGCTGGAAATCTCCGCCTGGGTCGGTACGGTGGCGGTCTGGGGCACAGCCTGGCGAATACGGGTCCCCTCGTAGTCGCCGAAAAAGAAAGTCTTATTCTTACGGATCGGCCCGCCCAGAGTCCCGCCGAACTGGTTCTGGCGGAACTCGCCCTTTTCCGACCCGGTGGAGTTCTGGAAGAAGTCGGCGGAATCCAGCGCGTCGTTGCGCAGGAATTCCCAAACACTGCCGTGCAAGCCGTTGGTTCCCGATTTCAGGCTGGCGTTGAGTACGGCTCCTCCGGCGCGTCCGAACTCCGCGCTGAAATTATTGGTCTGCAGCTTGAACTCCGCCAGTGCGTCGATGGGCGGCTTGAGCACGTAGGCCGCGCCGCTCAAGAAGTCGACGCTGTTGCTGTTATTGTCGATGCCGTCCAGCATGTAGTTGTTCTGGTCGGCACGGGTTCCGTTAGCCTCGAACCAGCCGTTGGCGTTCAAGCCTCTGCCCTCCGGCTGCCCCGGGTTTACGCCGGCGGTCAGACGCGCCAGAAATGTGTAGTTGCGGCCGTTGAGCGGCAGATCGTTCACCGATTGACTGCCCACCACCTGTCCCACCGAGCCGTTCTCGGTTTGCAGGATGGGGGCCTCTTCGTTGACGTCAACCGTGGTAGTGACTTCGCCCGGCTCGAGGCTGAAATCGACGACAAGCTGCTGCTGAATGTTGAGCTCCTGACCCGTTCTACGTTGTTTCTTAAACCCGGGTTGCTCGACCTCCACGGTGTAGGCGCCAATTCTTAGCGGCGTGACCACATAGGTGCCGGAACCGGAGGTCGTGGTGACTTGCGTGAACGCCGTCCCCTCATTGGAGACGGTGATTTTGGCCCCGGGAACCACGGCGCCGGTCGGGTCGCGAACAGTTCCCAGAATCGTTCCCGTATCGACCTGCGCTGCGATCGGGAGTGCTAGACAAACAAGGGCCATTGCGGGCGCCCACCAGTGCAAACAAGTGCGCGACATAGCGTCACTTCTCCTTTTGCGTTGAAACGTATCACACGTCTCGGCGCGCTGTCAACGTACACGGTATTAATTTACCCGTTCCGTTCAGAAGCTATTGAAAAAACGAGGGAAATATGCGTTAAGGTACACGTCGCTCATGGAACCAAACGGCGATTGACGATAAGATAGCGAAGGTACCCCCGAATGGCGAAGCACGAGACCATCGGCATCAAAGAGATAGCGCAGTCGCTGGGGGTATCGATTGGAACTGTGGATCGCGCCCTGCATCAGCGGCCAGGCATCAACCCGATGACTCGGGCCAAGGTTCTGATGATGGCGCAGACCATGGGCTACCGTCCGAATCTGGCGGCGCGCTTCCTCAAGTCCCGGCGCCAGTTACGGATCTCCGTGCAACTGCCCTGCCAGATCGCCACGTTTTTCGATGCGCTGCGGGACGGCATTCGCGAGGCCGCCGCGCCGTTCGAACCTGCCGTCCGGGTCGATTTCCGTTCCTATCCGCATCTGGGCGAAGGCGATGCCGAAGTCTTCAACGACGCCCTGGAGCAGGGGGCGCAGGGCATGATCATTGCGCCGGGCGAGCCGGCCGCGATGAAACCGCTCATTCGCAAAGCGGCCCGGCGGAATGTGCCAGTCGTGTGCGTGGCCACGGATGCTCCTGGAACCGAACGGCTGACCGCGGTGACTGCCTGCCCCCAGACCAACGGCGCTATCGTCGGAGAATTGCTTTGCCGCATTCTGCGCAGTCCGGCCAGAGTGCTGGTGGTGACGGGAAGTCTGGCGACCGAGGACCACGCGCACAAGCTCGAAGGCTTCCGCTCGATGGCGCAGATCTGCGGCGGCTCGCTCGAGATTGCCAGAATCGTGGAGGCCCACGACGACGAGCGGCGGGCTTATGCGGAGACCAAGATCGCACTGGCCCAGAACCCCAATTTAAAGGGAGTGTACGTGAGCACCGCCAACTCGCTTCCGGTCCTACAGGCGATTGAGGAGGCCGGATTATCCGGCAAGATCGTTGTCATTACTACCGATCTGTTCCCGGCGCTGGTGCCGTTGATCCGGTCGGGGCGCGTTCTGGCTACCATCCATCAGCGTCCGCTGACGCAGGGACGCATGGCGTTTCAGGCGCTCTACAAATTCCTGGTGGAAGGCCAATGCCCTCTTCCGCGGATACGGGTCGCGCCGCACATTGTCATGAATAGCAATCTCGACCTGTTCCTGGAACGTATGGCGCCGGAGGCCGAGGAGGCCGCCATCCGCTGAACTGTATTGACAGGAAGCGGCGTTTGTGATCATCTAAAAATTCCGTTAACGTACACAGATGGCCACCCGACGGAACCTTCTGAAGCTGGGCGCCTTGGCGTCTATTGCCAGAATCCCTGGGGCATACGGCAGTCCCGCTGCGTCGTCAGTGGCACCCGCGCCTACAGAGAGTATCTCGTTGAACGGGACCTGGTCTTTCCGGCTCGATTCGCAGAGCGCGGTCGATGGCTGGCGTAACGTGACCGTGCCGCACACCTGGCAGATCGAGCCCGAACACACCGACTACATGGGCGTGGGATGGTATCGGCGGACGTTCGAAGCGCCGCAGGCATGGTCGGACCGCGCCGTTCGCGTCGAATTTGAAGCTGTCTTCCACACCGCCACGGTCTGGTTGAACGGCTCGGAAATTGGACGCCACATCGGCAAAGGCTATACCGCATTCGTTCTCGACCTCGGTCCGCATCTGCGATTCGGAGAGGTAAATACGCTGCTGGTGCGGGCGGATAATTCGTTCAACGAATCCATGCTGCCTCGCGGCAAGTCGAGCGATTGGGCGCACGATGGAGGCATCTACCGGCCGGTCAATCTGCTGGTTACGCCCAAGACGTTCGTCGAGCGCATCCAGGTAGAGGCCGAGCCTGACCTGGCTTCGGGCCACGCGGCCGTCGCGGTGTCAGCCGTGGTGCGCAACGTCTCGGCGGCTGCATGGGAGGGAAGCATCGCGTTCCGTGTGGTCGAAGACGCGACTGGATTGACTGTTTCCGCTCCGGCTGCCACGGCCATAAAGCTCGCGCCGGGTGAGCGCAAGACCGTAACACTGCCGGCGGCGGACATACAGAATGCGGCGCTTTGGCACTTCGATCATCCCAACTTGCATCAAGCGATCGTCGAGTTATCGAGCGGCCACGTGTGCGCAACCACTTTCGGGATTCGCAGAATCGAGGTGCGCGGCGATGTGCATAACAACGGCTTCTTCCTGAACGGCGAGCGCGTGCGCCTGATGGGCGCCGAGCGCATGGCCGGCAGCAACCCGGAATTCGGCATGGCCGAACCCGCGGAGTGGATCGCGCACGACCATGCGGATCTCAAGGAATTGAATTGCGTCTACACCCGCGTACACTGGCCGCAGGACCGGCGCGTGCTCGATTGGTGCGACCGCCACGGAATTTTAATTCAAACCGAGGTGCCCACCTGGGGCGCGGCGACATTCAAGGACATGGGCCCGGAACCTTCGCCGGACATCATGAACAACGGCATCGAGCAGCTTCGCGAGATGATCGAGCGCGACCGCAATCACCCTTGCATCTTCTCGTGGGGCGTCTCGAACGAGATTGACGGCCAAAATCCGCCGGCTTACGCCTTCACCAAGCGGATGTACGAAGAGGCCAATCGCCTGGATCCTGGCCGGCTGGTTTCCTACGCCTCCAACTCGCTGCAGAAGACTCCGGAGAAGGACGTCGCGGGCCTGATGGACTATATCATGTGGAACGAATACTACGAGAGCTGGTACGGCGGAACGCCCGCCGATGCCGGCCGCAATCTGGACGAGATTCACCGCGCATTTCCAGATAAGCCTATCGTAATCTCCGAATATGGCTATTGCGCGTGCACGGCGGAGCGTCCCGAGGGCGACGCCAGGCGCATCGAAGTCTTGCGCGATCACGACCAGGTATTTCGTGAACGGGATTACGTCGCCGGCTTGATATTCTTCGACTACAACGATTACAGGACACATGTCGGCGACCGCGGCACCGGCGTGATGAAGCAGCGCGTTCACGGCGTGGTGGACCTTTACGGGGCGAAGAAGCCCTCCTGGGAGGCGCTGCGGCGCGAATCGTCACCCATCGCAGCCGTGCGCGTTTCGGGGAAGCCCGCTGCGTTGAGCGTGGCCGTGACGGCCCGCGGCGCAGTCCCCGCCTATGATTTGCGCGGGTACGAAATCCGCGGCGTGGCTTACGGCTTCGGACAGATTCCGGTGGAACGCATCGGCGCGCGCCTCGAAACGGTCGCCCCGGGCGAATCCGCGCACGCCGAGCTTCGCTTCACCGAGCCTGCTATCTCGCGCATACAGGTGGACGTCATGCGGCCCACGGGATTCTCGGCCTGGACGGAAACATGGGAGTACTGAGTCAATCAAGCGTGCGCGCCTGGGAGGAATCCGTTGCGATCCCGACTTATGCGGCTCCCGAACCGGACCGCAATCCCATGTTTCTCGACAAGCGCGTATACCAGGGCAGCACCGGAAAGGTATATCCGAATCCATTCACGGACCGGCTCTCCGACCGGAAAATCGACCGCGGCTACAGAGCCGTCTTCATCGAGAACGAGTACATCCGCCTGATGATTCTGCCGGAAATCGGCGGCCGCATTCACGTGGGGCAGGACAAAACCAACGGCTACGATTTCTTCTATCGTCAAAACGTGATCAAGCCCGCGCTGGTGGGCCTGCTCGGTCCCTGGATCTCGGGCGGGGTCGAGTTCAACTGGCCGCAGCACCACCGCCCGTCCACGTACATGCCGGTTGAGCACCTGATCGAGGAGCACGCCGACGGCAGCCGCACGGTGTGGCTCAGCGAGCACGAGCCGATGAATCGCATGAAGGGCATGGTCGGCGTCTGCCTGCATCCAGGCAAGGCGATCGTGGAAGCCAAAGTGAGGCTATATAATCGCACGCCATTTGTGCAAACATTTTTATGGTGGGCGAATGTCGGCATACGCGTACACGATCGCTACCAGGCGTTCTTCCCGCCCGATGTGACTTTCGTCGCCGATCATGCCAAGCGCGCTATGTCGCGGTTTCCCGTAGCACGCAATTTCTACTACGGCGTCGATTACACCGCGGGCGTGGATATCGCGTGGTACAAGAACATCCCCGTCCCGACTTCTTATATGGTGACCAAGTCGGATTTCGACTTCTTCGGCGGATACGATCATGCCAAACGTGCCGGCATCGTACACGTCGCGAACCATCACATCGCGCCCGGCAAGAAACTCTGGACGTGGGGCAACGCGGAATTCGGCTACGCCTGGGATCGCGAACTGACCGATTCCGACGGGCCCTACATCGAATTGATGGCCGGCGTCTACACGGATAACCAGCCCGACTTCTCGTGGCTGCAGCCGTACGAAACCAGGACCTTCAGCCAGTTCTGGTATCCCATTCAGGAAATCGGTCCGGTGAAGAATGCCAACCGGCTGGTCGCCGTGAATCTGGAACCGGACGGCGGTGGATACCGCATCGGGGTTTGCGCCACGGAGGCTCTTGAGGATGTCACGGTTTCGCTCTCTCTTCGAGGCAATCGCATTTTTGAGCGGCACGCGCGCGTGGAGCCTGGCAAACCGTTCATCGGCACGGCCACGCTTGCGGACGCGCATCGTGAAACCGATCTGTTGCTTTGCGTATTGGACGGGCGCGGCCGTGAGCTGATTCGTTATGCTCCGATCGAGTCTATTCCGATCAAGCTCGAATCCGAACTACCGGCGCCGGCCAGCGAGCCGCCCGTGCCGGCTAAGATCGCCACCAACGAGGAGCTCTATCTAACCGGTCTGCACCTGGAGCAATACAGGCACGCCACACGCTATCCCGAACTCTATTGGGGCGAAGCGCTCGACCGCGATCCGCATGACGCGCGGTCGAACAACGCCATGGGGCGGCTGGGGTTGCGCCGTGGCGAGTTCGGCAAAGCAGAGGATCACTTCCGGCGCGCGCTGTCGCGTCTGACCGAACGCAACCCGAACCCTTACGATGGCGAGTCTTCGTACCATCTGGGCATCGCGCTCAAATACCAGGGCAGGCTTCCGGAAGCATATGCGGCATTCTACAAAGCCGCCTGGAACTATGCCTGGCAGTCGCCCGCTTACTATGCGCTGGCGACCATCGACTGCCTTCGCGGCGACCTTGTGTCCGCCCTTGAACACCTCGAATATGGGCTCCGCGCGAACGCCGATAACCTGAAGACGCGGGACCTGAAAACTGCCGTGTTGCGTCATTTGGGCCGGACCGAAGAGGCCATCGCATCGGCGCGCGAGACACTGGCCATGGACCCGCTTGACCTGCGGGCGCGCCGTGAACTCGATGAGTTCTTCGCCATCCTGAACGGCGCGGCCGACACTTGCCTCGATCTTGCTTTCGACTACTGCGAAGCGGGCTTTTGGGCGGACGGCGAAGACCTGATCGAACGCTTCCTGGCGCATGCCGGCGCGAGCGCCCCGCACCCCGCCCCGCACCCAATGCTCTGCTACGTGAAGGGCTGGCTCGCGGAAAGGCGCGGCGATCGGGAAGTTGCCGCGCAGTGGTATCGCGCGGGCCGCGAGGCGCCCCCCGACTACTGTTTCCCGTCCAGGCTCGAAGAGATGATCGTGCTCGAGGCGGCTTTGCGCCATGACGCCGAGGATGCCCGCGCGCACTACTATCTCGGCAATCTGCTCTACGACAAACACCGGCGCGAAGAAGCCATCGAGCATTGGGAGCAGGCCTGCCGCCTAGATGCGGACTTCTCCATTCCCTGGCGCAATCTCGGCATCGCATATTACAACGTCCGCCGGCAGCCGGAGCGGGCGCTCGAGCGCTATGAAAAGGCGCGTAGCGCGAATCCCTCGGATGCTCGCCTGCTCTATGAATTCGATCAGCTTCGCAAGCGCACCGGCGCCGCACCGGAAGCGCGCCTGGCCGAACTGGAGAGTCACATGGACCTGGTCGACCGGCGGGACGATCTCACCATCGAACTGAGCACGCTCTATAACCTGACCGGCCAGAGCGCCAAAGCTCTGTCGATCCTTCTGTCACGCCGTTTCCATCCATGGGAGGGCGGTGAAGGGCTCGCCTCGGGCCAATACGTCGCGGCGCATCTCCTATTGGGTGTAGATGCGCTGGGGCGCGGCGAACCTGGGGTCGCGTTGAGCCACTTTGAGGCTGCGCGTCACTATCCGCAAAACCTCGGGGAGGGGAAACATCTTCTCACGCTGGAAACGCACCTCGACTATTTCACAGGGCGGGCGCTTTCACTGGCTCGAAGGGCGGAGGACGCCAATGCCGCCTGGCGCCGCGCCGCAAAGGCGAACGTCGATACGGGCATGTTCGCTTATTTTCGCGCCCTGGCGCTGCGCAGACTTGGGGACGATGCGGCTGCCACGGTTCTGCTGCGGCGCTTGCATGAGTTTGCGGAGAAAGAAATGGATGCTGATATTAAGATCGATTACTTCGCCACCTCGCTTCCCAATTTCCTCATCTTCGAAGATGACCTTGCGAAGCGCAACCACATCGAGTGTCTGTTCCTGCGCGGCATTGTCCGGCTGGGCCTGGGTCGACCGGCGGAAGCCGCGGTCGATTTACGGCAAGTTCTGGCAATGGACCGGAATCATTTCTTCGCTCGCTTTGAGTTAGATCACCTGAATCGCGATACCATTGTCTCAATAGCATGAAACCGGCCCAGGGGTGCATTATCGCGTTGGCGCTTGCCTCGCTGCTGGGCGCAACGGACAGCGTGGAGTTCAATCGCGACATCCGCCCCGTGCTTTCCGACAAATGCTTCACCTGTCATGGTCCCGACGCCGGAAACCGAAAGACTAAGCTGCGCTTCGATCAGGAGAGCGGCGCCAGGATCGAGCTGAGCAAGGGCCGCTTCGCTATTGTGCCGGGCGATCCCGCGCACAGCGAAGTGTACCTGCGGGTTAGCTCCGACAACACGGCCATTCGCATGCCGCCGGCCTACGCGGGCGCACAAAAGCTGAGCGATCGCGAGATCGGCTTGATCCGGCGCTGGATCGAAGAAGGCGCGCAATGGCAGCGCCACTGGTCTTTTATTCCGCCCAAACGGCCGCCGCTGCCGGAGGTGCGGGAGAAGAACTGGCCGCGCAATTCGATCGACTCCTTCGTGCTGAGCCGCCTGGAACGCGACGGGCTGGCGCACTCGCCGGAAGCGGACCGTCTTACCCTGATTCGCCGGGTCACACTGGATCTCACGGGTCTGCCGCCTACGCCCGCCGAGGTGGACGCGTTCGTCCACGATACTTCCGCGAATGCGTATGAGAAGGTGGTGGACCGCCTGCTGGCTTCGCCGCGCTACGCCGAGCGCATGGCGTTCCGCTGGATGGAGGTGGCCCGCTATGCCGACACCAACGGTTACCAGACGGACGGCAACCGCGAGATGTGGCGCTGGCGCGATTGGGTGATCGACGCTTTCGACCGCAATATGCCGTTCGACGAGTTCACTATCGAACAGATTGCCGGCGACCTGCTGCCCAATGCTACGCTCGACCAGCGCATCGCCACGGGCTTCCATCGCAATCATCGCACCAGCGCGGAAGGCGGCATCGTGCCCGAAGAGTTCCGCGTGGAATACGTCGCCGACCGCGCGGAGACCACTTCCAACGTCTGGCTCGGACTAACCATGGGCTGTGCGCGCTGCCACGATCATAAGTACGATCCGATTAAACAGAAGGATTTCTACAGCCTGTTCGCCTATTTCAACAACGTTCCCGAAAAGGGGCTGGTCTATAACTGGGGGAACGAGGAACCTTATATCAAGGCGCCGACCAAAGAGCAGCAGGCGCGCTTGCAGGGATTGGATGAGCGCGTGGCCGCGGCTGAACAGCGCTGGCAAGCGTTGCAGCCCACTGTGGCGGAGGCCCAAAAGAAATGGGAGAGCAAAGCGGCGCGCGCGAAGCAGCCCGATTGGACCTTTACGGAAGGTCTGGTTTTCCGGAAAGAGCTGCCTGGCGACGAGGGGCATTTCGACGGCAAGCGGTCGCTCGATTTCGGTTCGGATATTGCCAACTTCGAATACACCGAGCCCTTCACTTTCGCGGCCTGGATTAAGCCGGACGCGCCTAAGGGCGTGGTGATGTCGCATTACGAAGACTACTTCGAGGGGCAGGGTCACGGCGTTTATCTGCTGGACGGCAAGATCCGGCTGCACGTGATTTTTCGCTCGACGGATATAGGCATGCGCGTGGAAACCGCGGAGCCGGTCAAGTTGCACGAATGGCAGCACGTGCTGGTGACCTACGATGGAAAGCGTTACGCGTCCGGTGTGCGAATTTATGTGGACGGGCGGGCGCAGAAGCTCAACGTGCTGTTCGATGAGCTGAACTGGCCGATGAAGTTCAAAGCGCCGTTCCGGATCGCGGCCGGCGGCGGGCTGCATTTCGAAGGCTCGATCGACGATGTGCGGGTTTACAACATCGCGCTGTCCGCAGAGCAGGCAGCCACCGTGCCGGTGCGCGAGTCGATCCGCGAAATTGCGGCGATGCCGGCGCAGACTCGCAAGCGCGCGCAACAGGACAAGCTGCGCTTCTGCTTCCTGGAAACCGCCGCGCCTGAAAAGATACGCCACGCGCAGGCCGAACTGGTGATGGTGCGCCAGATGCGCGAGCAGTTCTACAATACGATCCCGACCGTGATGGTGATGGCGGAGAGCCCGCAGCCGCGCGATGCCTTCGTGTTGAAGCGCGGCGCTTACGACAATCACGGCGAGAAAGTGACACCCGGCGTTCCCGCGATTTTGCCGCCGATGCGGCCCGAGTGGCCGAATAACCGCCTGGGACTGGCGCGATGGCTGGTGGACCGCGGCAATCCGCTGACCGCGCGTGTGACGGTGAACCGCTTCTGGCAGATGTATTTTGGAACGGGCCTGGTGAAGACGGTCCAGGACTTCGGCTCGCAGGGCGAGTGGCCCATTCACGCGGACTTGCTCGATTGGCTGGCTGTCGAGTTCATGGACAGCGGCTGGAACATGAAGGCGATGCATCGGACCATCGTGACCAGCGCGACATACAGGCAGTCTTCCAAAGAGACGCCGGAGCTATTGCAGAAGGACCCCGAAAACCGGCTGCTGGCGCGCGGCCCACGTTTGCGGCTGGGGCCGGATATGATTCGGGATCAGGCGCTGGCGGTCTCAGGTCTGCTGGTGGAAAAAGTTGGCGGACCGTCGGTGAAGCCGTACCAGCCTCCGGGGCTATGGCAGGAACTGGCGGGCGGCAAAGGCTATGAAGCGGATAAGGGCGAGGGACTGTATCGCCGCAGCCTGTACACGTTTTGGAAGCGCACGGTAGCGCCGCCCTTCATGATCAATTTCGATTCACCCAGCCGGGAGACCTGCACGGTGCTCGAAACCCGCACCAACACGCCTTTGCAGGCGCTCGACCTGATGAACGATGTTGCGTTTGTGGAAGCTTCGCGTAAGCTGGCCGAGCGGCTGCTGCGCGAAGGCGGCGCGGATCCCGGGGAGCGCATCGACTATCTTTACCGGCTGGTGCTGGCGCGGCCCGTCGAGCCTGCCGAGAAGCAAATTGTGCTGGAGACGCTGCGGCGTTTCGAATCGCGCTATGGCTCCGATCAGGACGCCGCGAAAACGTTCTTAAACCAGGGCGATTCGGCCATAGCAAAGCTGGATGCGCGCGAGTTGGCTGCCTATACGGCCGTCGCTAGCCTGATTTTGAATCTCGACGAGACCATCACGAGGGAATGATATGAACGACCAGGAACTCGGGCTTCAAATGACCCGGCGGCATTTCTTCGGCCGCCAGGCTACGGGCATCGGAATGGCTGCGCTGGCCGGGTTGCTCGGCCGCCAGCTCCGCGCGGACACACCGCAGCACAAAGTCTTTGGCGGACTTCCCGGCCTGCCGCATTTCGCGCCCAAGGCTCGCCGCGTGATTTACCTTTTCCAATCGGGCGGGCCGTCCCAGATGGAGTTATTCGATTACAAGCCCCGCCTGGTGGACTTTCAGGGCCAGGACCTGCCGGATTCGGTGCGCAAGGGTCAGCGGCTGACCGGCATGTCGGCTACGCAGTCAAGCTTTCCAATCGTACCTTCTAAGTTTCAGTTTGCGAAGCATGGCGACTCGGGCGCATGGGTCAGCGAGCTGCTGCCGTATACCGCGAAGATCGCCGATGGGCTCACTTTTATTAAGTCACTGAACACGGACGCCATCAATCATGACCCCGCAGTGACCTTCATTCAGACGGGAGCGCAGATCGCCGGGCGGCCCAGTATCGGCGCATGGCTTTCCTATGGGATTGGCACTGAAACGGAGGACCTGCCGGCATTCGTGGTGATGATCTCGCCGGGCTCCGGCACGGGAGGCCAGCCTTTATACGACCGGTTGTGGGGGAGCGGTTTTCTGCCGAGCCGGTATCAGGGAGTCAAGTTCCGGTCAGTCGGCGATCCCGTGCTGTACTTGTCGAATCCGGCCGGCTTCGATGCCGGGGACCGCCGCGTTTTCCTGGATTCGCTGGCGAAGCTGAACCGCATACGGCTCGACGAATTTGGGGATCCGGAGATCTCGACGCGCATCGCGCAGTACGAAATGGCGTTCCGCATGCAGACTTCGGTGCCTGAGCTGACAGACCTTTCGAAGGAGCCTGCCAGCACCTTCGAGCTCTATGGAGAGGACGCGCGAAAGCCGGGAACCTTCGCAGCCAATTGCCTGCTGGCGCGGCGGCTGGCCGAGCGCGGCGTGCGTTTCATACAGCTCTTTCATCGCGATTGGGATCATCACGGCAAGCTGCCGCAGGACCTTCCTAAGCGCTGCAAGGAGACCGACCAGGCGGCCGCCGCGCTGGTGACGGACCTGAAGAGCCGCGGCATGTTGGATGAAACGCTGGTGATCTGGGGAGGAGAATTCGGGCGCACGGTTTACTGTCAGGGCCGCCTGACGCCGACTGACTACGGCCGCGACCATCACCCGCGCTGCTTCACCATCTGGATGGCGGGCGGAGGTGTACGGCCGGGTGTCACATTGGGAGAGACAGACGACTACGGCTATAACATCACTAAAGACCCTGTCGACGTGCATGACTTACAAGCTACGATTCTGCATTGTCTGGGTATCGATCATACTAAGCTGACTTATCAGTTTCAAGGGCGGCATTTTCGGCTTACGGATGTTACGGGGAATGTGGTGAAGCCGGTGCTGGGTTAGGCCAGGCTAAGGCTACGTTTGTTAGCCAAATGTGATTGATCTCGATCCTGATACTTCAGAGATCAGGACTTATCGGGGCTGAATCCGCCGCTTTCTGGAAACCTGTCTCAGTGTAGTGACGCAAATGCATGTAGCAGGGGCCGTTCCCAACGCGAATGCTTTCGGCGTGGATCGGTTCGTGGTGGTATGCTTTTCTAGGTAACCGGACCAAATGATTGGAACCACCATCTCTCACTACCAGATCGTCGAGAAGCTCGGCGAAGGCGGCATGGGGGTGGTCTACAAGGCGCGTGACCTACGTCTCGACCGGTTCGTCTGCATCAAGATTCTGCGCCCCGAACAAGTGAAAGACGAATCGCGCAAGCAGCGCTTCATCCAGGAGGCCAAAGCCGCATCATCGCTAAACCACCCCAACATCGTCACCATCCACGAAATCGACTGGGCCGACGGGACCGACTTCATGGTGATGGAGTTTGTGGCTGGGAAGACGCTCCAGCAGTTGATTCCCGGCGGCGGCATGCCGATCGCAGACGTCTTCAAGTACGCCATTCCCATCGCCCGGGCGCTGGCAGCAGCCAACGCGGCGGGCATCATCCATCGCGACGTCAAGCCGGGCAACATCATAGTCGGCGCGAACGGCATCGTCAAAGTGCTCGATTTCGGCCTCGCCAAGCTTACTGCGCCCGAAACGAGCGCCGCGGACGAGACCCAAACCCAGACGGCACACACCGAAGAAGGCACTATTATGGGCACCGCCGCCTACATGTCGCCTGAGCAGGCGCAAGGGAAGCCGGTGGACGCGCGTTCCGACATCTTCTCGTTCGGAGCCATGCTGTACGAGATGATCGGCGGCCGCCGCGCTTTCCAGGGCGCCAACACCATGTCCACGCTGGCCGCGATTCTCGAAAAGGAGCCGGCACCGCTCGCCGAACGCGATTCCCGCATCCCGCGCGAACTCGAGCGCATGGTCATGCGCTGCTTGCGGAAGGATCCGGAGCGCCGTTTCCAGAGCATGGCCGATTTGCGCGTCGAGCTGGAAGATCTCAAGGAGGAATCCGATTCGGGGAAATTGACCCCTGTGCTGCAGCCTTCTCAGGTGAGTCGTGGCCGGCCGTGGCTGATATACGGCTTGGCCGCGGCGCTGGTGCTTCTGGCTGCGGCTGTCGGCTGGGTATTGTGGCATCCCCAGCCGGCGAAAACCGTGGCGCACCCGTTTACGCGCCTGACTTATACCGGCGCGGCAGTCTTCCCGGCGATTTCTCGCGACGGAAAACTGCTGGCGTATCAGGCAGCCATCGACGAGCCTAATCCCGACATCTGGGTTCAACAAATCGGCGGCGGCAAGGCCATTCAGATTACGCACGAAAAAGAAGGGGCAGCCCTGCCGGCCTTTTCTCCCGATGGGACACAGATCGCGTACCAAAGATTGAATGGCGGCATTTATGAAGTTCCGGCGCTAGGAGGCGATGCGCGGTTGATCGACAACAACGGTTACCGTCCGGTCTACGCTGCTGGAGGGTCGACGATCGTTTTCCAGCGCACGGTCGGCACGGATGACCATCTTTTCAGGGTCGCGCGTATCGGAGGAACTCCCGTCGCGATCCAACCCGAGCTGAGCTACGAATACGGCGCCGTCTCCCCGGATGGAAGCAAGCTTCTCGCGCTGGCATATCGTAAGAATAAATCGGAGCAGGATATTAAGCGGTGGTGGTTGATCCCAATCTCCGCAGGAAAGCTCGAGGACGTCGCTCCACCCTCGCTGTTGCCGGGTGAAAGCCACGCTCCCATCCCGTTTGCCTGGACCATGCCGGACGGTGGTTCTGGCCGGCAATGGACCATATTCTCCCGGCAGATTGGTGACACCAATAACCTCTTCCGCGCGGCGATAACGGGCGATGGGAAAGTAACGTCCGATCCCGAACAACTCACCTTCACCTCCAATTCGTTTGCTCCCACTATATCCGAGAACGGGCGCATGGTCTTTCTCAACGCGGAGGTTAGTACAAACCTCTGGAGCATACCGACTGACACCAATCGCGCGCGGTTAACTGGCGAACGGCAGAGCTTGACCCGAGTGGAGGGCGTCCGTGACAAGTCTCCCGCGGTCTCCCATGACGGCAAGAAGGTGGCTTTCTTCTCCGGCAGCAACCTCATCGTCAAAGACCTGGTGACGGGACACGAAACGCAACTGGCTCAGGATGTGCGCGTGAATGGTGGGACCGGCCCCAGCATTTCGCCGGATGGTTCGTTTGTAATCTACTACGACTTTAATAAGGGCGCAAACGAGTTTGATCTCTACTCGATTTCGACTGCCGGGGGTCAGGCGCGCCTGGTGTGCCGGGCCTGTGGGCAGCCGAAGGGCTTTTCATCCGACGGCACGCACTTGCTGACGCAGGAGGGCTATCGTGCCAGTGGCCGCGGTAAGATTGCGCTGGTTGAGATAGCCACCGGGAAAATGACAGTAGTGTTGGACGATCCCCAGCACACCCTTTGGAATGCTTTCTATTCCTGGGATGACAAATGGATGGTGTTTCTGATGCAGATTCAGACCGGCGTTACCTATCGCGTGTACATCACACCGGTGGAGAACCTCGTTCCAGCCGGGCCTGACCGGTGGATCCAACTCACCAGCGGCGAACACCATGACGATAAGCCGCAGTTTTCTCCGGATGGCAACACCATGTATTTCACTTCGAACCGCGACGGCTTTATCTGCATGTGGGCGCTCCGCCTGGATCCGAAAACCAAGCATCCCGTGGGCGATCCGTTTCCGGTTCAGCACTTTCACGGCAGCCAGCGCATCTACGCGGGCATATCCAATCCGGCCGACATCGAACTGAGTGTGGCCAACGATAAGATCCTAACCTGCCTCGACGAGTTTCATTCCGATATCTGGATGACGGAATTAGATCCTGGAAAGTGAACGGTGGCTTCGTGAAAGCCTGGGCGCCCGCCGAAGATACTTTCCGCCAATCATCGCGGCATCTTTGACAGCGAAGGCCGGCCAGGCGGAGTGCTTGCCCAGGAGGGCCGCTTTCAGGAGACGGAACTGTTGCTGCTGAGCGCCTGGCATGGGATGGAGAATACTTCCGCCGCGCAGCTACCGCGCAAGCGTGTGGTGCTGGAGAAGATCGATGGGATATACGCGGCGTGGAATCGCCGCGTGCCCAATGCCGGCAAAGCAAAACGGCCAGCCGACTGAAAGGTACTCGCGTCGCGGACCAAATAAGGTGCTCGGGCTCGGGCAGCATGCGCCGCACCCTGCCGCCGTGGCGAGAGTTTGCCCGTGGTGCGGTAAGCGTCGCCCACGCCCTGCACCGATGAGCCGAGGCTGGATTTCTCCCGGGAAACGCCGTTCACTGCTCGCTGGCAAACTACCGCACAGGAGGATGGATCAGGGGGATGGTCTCCCGGCGGCCGCGGCGGTACACGCGGAAGTCGGCCAGATCCGTGGTGATCACCGGGTACCGCGGATGTAATTCGCTAAGACGAATCAGGCAAAGATCCGCCAGATCCGGCTTGCGATCCGCGTAGCGTGCCGCCAACTCCGCCAATCGCGAAATGTGTTCGCTCAACACAAATGCGGGCCGCACTAAGCCGTCGTGCAACAACGCCAGAACCAGGGCGCTGCTACCGAGATGAAAGGCGGTTTCGGCCAACACTGCTTCACACGTCACCAGCGGTTCGGTGACCCGTTCAGCAATCCCGACCGCCCACCCATGATGGTAATCTTTCCGGTTCCCGAACGCGACAAGAAAACCCGTGTCCGCGATCGCCTTCATTTACGAGAGAAGCCTTTGCGCATCGAGAGGTCGCTTGGTCCAGCAATCGCACCAGCCCAGCGAAGGAACGGACGCTTGGCAGCGTTTCGGGCCTTCTCGAGTTCTTCTCGCACGATGCGACCCTTAGGAACACCCGTTTTGCGCGCTGCAGTTTCCAGCCACTCCGCCAGATCCTCCGGCAGCCGAACAGTGATTGTATTACCCATATGCCCAAGTGTAACACATACTGCCACGCTACGAGATCATCGGGAACCTCGTTCCGGCATGCCGCAGGCGAAATTTGCGGCGTCGTCCGTGCTGCCGGTTCCCTTCCAATGAGCCACCTGCGGATAGGGGCACAGCGGGCGCGTGCGTAGCGCCCCATCGCTGGGATTGGACGGGTTCTTGTATTTGGTGGCCACGATTTCCTGAGGGGCGGCGCCGTTCTCGACCCAACGCTCCAGATCCGTCGCCACGTCGTGCTGCGGGTCGCCCTGGGCTACGCTGAACTGGCCGAAAAAGTCGAGGCCGCCGCCGCAGTGCTCCATTCCCTTAGTACTCCATCGCAGACCAAGTGACAGCCGCAAAGTAGATGCGGTTGCAAAAATTTGTTCTATTATCTATTGAGAACAGATAAGAAAACCTGCTAGGATGATGGCACATGACAACCGTCACCATCTCGCTACCAGAATCCCTGAAGACGTTCATCGACAGCCAGCTCGCCACCAAGGGCTACGGCAATGTGAGCGAGTATTTCCGATCGCTCTTGCGCGAGGCGCAGCAGGCGGAGGAGGACGCCCGTCTGGAGGCGCTGTTGCTCGAAGGGCTGGCGGGAGGCGAGGATATTCCGCTGACGCGGGAGTTCTGGAAGGAGCTCAAAACCGAAGCGCGGCAGATCGCCGCCAAGCACAGACCGCGGAAGCGGCGGCCGTGAATTCCGTCATCCGACCGCGGGCGCGCGACGACATCATCCGGCAGTTCCGCTGGTATCTGATCAACCAGGAGGCGCCCGAAGCCGCGTTGCGGTTTCTCGAGGCGGTCGAGGTGTCGGTCGAGCGACTCGTGCGCATGCCAGATATGGGCGCGCCGAAAACGCTGCGTAATCCCGCCCTCGCAGGCCTGCGCGCCTGGCCGGTGAAAGGCTTTGAGGATATCCGCATCTTTTACCAAGTAGAGGGGCAGACGCTGAGGGTACTGCGCATCCTGCACGGCAAGCGCGACATAAACCGAATCCTGGAAGGCGAGTCCGGCAAGGAGGACATGCGCCATTGAGCGTGCCGCGCGCGGCTCGGAAACACGGACGCTTATCGCGACCCATGCTCCGGCATTCCGCAGACGAAGTTAGCAGCATCGTCCGTACTGCCGGTTCCCTTCCAGCGAGCCACCTGGGGATAGGGGCAGAGCGGACGCGTGCGCAGCGCCCCATCGCCGGGATTTGACGGGTTCTTGTATTTGGTGGCCACGATTTCCCGAGGGGCGGCGCCGTTCTCGACCCAACGCTCCAGATCCGTCGCCACGTCGTGTTGGGGGTCGCCTTGGGCAACGCCGAACTGTCCGAAAACGTCGGGGCCGGCGCCGCCGCCGCAGTGCTCCATTCCCGGCACCATGTACAGGCGAACGAACGCCGCGGTGTTCTGCGCGCCCATAGTGGCAACCACGCTCTGGTAGTAGTCGATGGCGTTCTCGGCCGGGATGGCGGCGTCGCTCCATCCGTGGTACAGGATGAGCTTTCCGCCGCGTTCTTTGAAGGGCTGGAGGTTCGGGTCGGTGGCGTTCAGGATGCGGGCTGCCTTGTCGTCGGCAGCCTTGGCGTCGCGGTCCACGATGAACGTGTGATAATCCCAAGCCGCGTTGTCGAACACCATGTTCTTAAAGAACTGAGTTCCGAAGGCGAACATCAACGCTTTTTCGGGCGCGGTACCGGTAATCCATACTGCCCATCCGCCGCGTTCGGCTTCTCCGCCTGGAGAGTAGCCGGGAAAAACCTGCCGATGCCTGGAGTCACTCGCGCCGGCGTAGATTTTCTTGAGTGCGGTTACCTGCGGCGCAGTAAGACACTTGTCGGACTCCGGGCCGTTGCAGAGGAGCTTGGACGGATCGAAGTGACATTGTGTAGGGTCTTCGATGACGCCGTCTTTGACGCCATCGAGCGCGTCGCAGGCATCGAGCGCCGCGGCTTCGATGGCCGGCAGTTTGCTCGCGGGAATGTAGGAAGCCGGATTGCCCAGGGTTGCCTGCATATCCCAAACGGCGGTAGTCAGTAGATGGGTCCAGAAGTTGGCGGGCGCTCCGGCGATGATGCCGTCATAGTCCGCCGGAAAGCGCTGCGCCTCCATGAGCGCCTGGCGGCCGCCGTTCGAGCAGGAGCTGAAGTAGGAGCGGCGGGGCGCTTCACCATAAAAGGCGCGGATGATGGTCTTGGCCTTCTCGGCGGTTTCGTGAATCGCGCGATATCCGAAATCGACGATCTTTTCCGGATGGTCAAGGGCCCAGGTCGCGTCCGTTCCGCCTGCGTGGTGGCCGGTATCGGTGGAGGCGGTCGCGTAACCGTGCGCCACCGCGCCCGCCATCCCGCTGAAACTGATGTCACCGGCGAAACCGCCGTTGCCGATGCCTTGGAATTTTCCGTTCCAGCCGGAGCTGGGCATCCACACTTCGAACTGTATGTTCGAATCGGCTGACGGCTTGATGACTCCAGCTACCCGGCAGAAGGCGGGCAGGTTGGGGAGGGCATGGCCGTCCGGCGGGGTGTAGCTGCCGGCCGGCACGGACTGGGCGGTAGAGACCGAGGTGTTGGGCAGGGTGAGCTTGGCCAGGTCTTCGCAAGTCGCGGCGGCGGCCATGCACGGGAACGCGAGTAGCCAGGTTGCGCAATAGTATCTCATGACTTTCCTATTATGTGACAAGACGGCTCCCTGAGCGGCCACGGCTCGGTGTGCGGCTAATCTTTGTGGTGCGATACTCTAGGAGGAAAAGCACTCCGATGAAATCCGTCGTTATAGAAGGGCCGGGCGCCGTGCGTATCAAGGTCGCGGCTTGCGGTGTCTGCCACAGCGACAGTTTTATTCAAGAAGGGCACTGGGTGGGCATTGGCTGGCACGGCGATCACTGCGGCGTGTGCGACCCGTGCCGCCGCGGCGACTTCGTCTATTGCGTCCGCCTGCAGATCACCGGCTTCAGTTTCGACGGCGGATACCAGCAGTACATGATCGCGCCGGTACACGGCCTGGCGCGCATCCCGGAGGCTTTGAGTTTCGCCGAAGCAGGGCCGTTGGTGTGCGCGGGCGTGACCACGTTCAACTCCCTGCGACACAGCCGCGCGATGCCGGGCGATATAGTGGCCATTCATGGCATCGGCGGCCTGGGTCTCCTGGGCGTACGGTTCGCGCGCCACTTTGGATTCCATGTGATCGCCATTTCGCGGGGCAAAGACAAAGAGGAGCTGGCTTTGAAGCTGGGTGCGCACCGGTATCTGGATAGCGAAACGCTTGACGCGGCGAAGGAACTGGCCCGGCTCGGCGGCGCCAAGGTGATCCTGGCCACTGCCCCAAACAGCCAAGCAATTTCGGAGCTGGCGAATGGCTTGGCGATTGATGGAATGCTGCTGACGATCGCCGGAACGATGGAGCCGATGGCTATCTCTCGAGGTCAATTGATTGGCGGCCGCCAGTCCGTCCAAGGGTGGGCTTCGGGGTCGTCGAAGGATTCCGAAGATACTCTGAACTTCTGCGCGCTGACGGGGATTCGACCCATGATTGAAGAGTTTGCGCTGGAAGACGCGGCCAAAGGGTACGAGCGCATGATGACCAATCGAGCGCGCTTTCGGGCAGTGCTGGTCAGCCGGTGATGTATGCGGATTATTCTGTTGGTCCTATCGGGTGCGCTCTTGGCGGTGACGGGTTGGGGACAGGAATACGACGTGGTTCTGGCGAACGGCCGCGTGCTGGACCCTGCCACGGGCCTCGACGGCATCCGCCACATCGGCATTCGCGGCGCGAAAATCGCCGCGGTTTCGCCGACTCCATTGCTGGGCCGCACGATGGTGGACGCCACCGGATTGGTGGTCGCGCCGGGCTTCATCGATCTGCATTCGCATGGGCAGACGCCGGAGAACTATCGCTTCAAAGCCCGGGACGGAGTGACCACGGCACTCGAAATGGAAGTGGGAGTTTCGCCGGTCCCGGAATGGTATGCCGCGCGCGAAGGCAAGGCGCTCATTAACTTTGGGGCGACCTCCGGACACATTCCGGCGCGCATGGCGGTGATGCACGATAGCGGCACGCTGCTGCCCCGCGATGCCGCGAAAGGCGCCGCCACTCCGGAGCAGCGCGTCCAGGTCCTCAACCTGGTGCGCGCGGGATTGGACGAAGGCGCGCTGGGCATCGGCCTGGGGATCGCGTACGTTCCGCTGGCAACCCGCGAGGAGATCCTGGAGTTGTTTGCTCTGGCGGCGCAGCGCAAGACCGCGATCTACGTTCACATGCGTAATGGCGGACCCGTGGAGCCGGGCGTGATCGATGCGCTGCAGGAAGTGATCGCCGACGCGGCCGCCACGGGCGCGTCCCTGCACGTGGTTCACATCACCAGCATGGGCATTCGCGAAACGCCGCTCTGCTTGAAGATGATCGAGGGCGCCCGGCAGCGCAAGCTGGACGTGACCACGGAAATGTATCCATACACGGCGGGCATGACCGACATCAGCTCGGCGGTTTTCGACGAAGGGTGGCAGGGTAAGCAAGGCGGGATCAGCTACGGCGATCTGCAGTGGGCGCTCACCGGCGAGCGGTTGACTGCCGAATCGTTTGCCATTTACCGCAAGCAAGGCGGCATGGTGGCCGTCCATTCGATTCCCGAAGATATTGTCCGCCTGGCGATATCGAATCCGCTGACCATGATCGCGAGCGACGGAATTTTGCAGGACGGCAAGGGGCATCCGCGCGCGGCGGGAACTTATGCGCGCGTGCTGGGCCGGTATGTGCGGGAGCTGCATGCGCTGACGCTGATGGAGGCGGTCCGCAAGATGACCGTAATGCCGGCCGACCGCCTGGGGATGGAGACCAAAGGCCGCCTGGCCGTGGGCGCCGACGCCGACATCACGGTGTTCGATCCGGCCCGCGTCATCGATAAGGCCACGTTTGAAAATCCGGCGCAGAACTCCGAAGGCATTCCTTACGTGCTGGTGAATGGAGCCTTTGTGGTGAATCATGGAGAACTGGTGGAGGGCATCGCTCCGGGCGTGGCGGTACGAAGGCCCACGGTGCGCTAGCAGGCCCGGGCTCGGATCGGGATGCTGGAAGCCAAAACGCTGAAGAAGAGTTACGGCAGCGTGGTTGCCCTGGATGGGGTCAGCCTGCGGGCAGCCGCGGGGAGTGATCTGGAAGATCGTGCCATAACCGCCGGCCCCGCCACCGTTTCCCGCCATCCCGTAGAAGTTCCCTATTGGCGGCATCTTCGCCGATGGCGTGCCGCATCGGCTTCGTCGCCGACACGATCGACGCCGATGCGGGGAACATTCAGGAGGCAGTTCGGACGCACCAAATCAGTGTATTTCATAAGAATTGGTTTGTGCCATGTGACACACCCTCAGCGGCCGCCCGCTGACCTTTCCTCCCGTGTCGCGTAGACTTGTCTAATGGGCCGGTTTTTTTCCGATATCAAATTCGCGTTGCGGAACCTCCGCCGCAGTCCGCTGTTTACCGTAGTAGCCGTAGCTTCGCTGGCCCTGGGTATCGGCGCAAATACCGCTATCTTTACGCTTGTCGATCAATTGCTCCTGCGCCTGCTGCCGGTGAAAAACCCGGAGCAACTGGTGATGATCTCTTCCACCGGTCCGCACATGGGAAGCAACCGCGGGCCGCGGGCGTCCTCCTATCCGATGTACCAGGATTTCCAGCGGAAGGCCCCCGCCTTCTCGTATGTCTTCTGCCGCTACGGTACCCCGCTGTCCGTCAGCTTCAGCGGGCAAACCGAGCGCGTCAATGGGGAACTCGTCTCTGGAAACTATTTCCAGGCGCTCGGCGTGAGGCCCGCCATCGGCCGCGTATTCTCGCCGGAACAGGACGACCGCATTTACGAGGGACACCCCTACGCGGTGCTGAGCTACCAGTATTGGGCCACGCGATTCGCGTCCAACCCCGCCGTCGTCGGGCAAAAGATCCTGATCAACAATTACCCCATGACCGTCGTCGGCGTCTCCGCGCCTGGATTCCTAGGCCTTGATCCCGCCAATTCTCCCCAGATCCGCGTGCCCATTCAGATGAAGCCGCTTATGACGCCCGGCTCGGACGATATGGGCGACCGCCGCAGCCAGTGGATCCAGGTCTTCGCGCGCATGAAGCCCGGCTTCACCGTACAGTCGGCGAAGGCATCGCTGCAGCCGCTGTTCAGTCAGATTCTGCGCGATGAGCTGACCAGGCCGGAGATGAGCGACATCTCGCCGTACAATCGCAAGCTCTTTCTGGCCCGCACTATACGCTTGGAGCCAGCCGCCAGCGGCTATTCTCAAGTGCGTGAGAGCTACTCGACAGCCCTCATCGTGCTGATGTGCATGGTGGGTCTGGTGCTGCTCATCGCCTGCTTCAACGTGGCCAATCTGTTGCTTGCGCGCGCCATCGCGCGGCAGAAAGAGATCGCGGTACGGCTGGCAGTGGGCGCTTCCCGCAGCCAGTTGCTCGTACAATTATTGGTTGAAAGCCTCATCCTCGCGATCGCCGGGGCGGCGGCGGGGCTGTTTCTGTCCGTCACCATCGTGCAAGCTCTGCTGGCCTTCTTACCCACGGATGGCGCTCCCCTCATGCTGCGCGCCGATCCCGACCTCCGCATTCTCGCTTTCAATGCGGCGCTGGCGTTGATCACCGGCCTGCTCTTCGGCCTGGCGCCGGCGCTGCAAGCCATGCGCCTGGATTTGTGGAGCACTCTGAAAGATGTCGTCGGAGCGGTGACGGGAACCGGCGGCTCGGTGAGACTGCGCAAAGGCCTGGTAATCGCGCAGGTCGCGTTTTCCTTTCTCCTCCTGGTAGGCGCCGGACTCTTCGTCAAGACTTTGGCGAACCTGAAGCGCACCAAATCCGGTTTCAAGAACATCGATCGGCTGGTGACTCTGCAGATAGATGCCGCCCTCAACGGCTACTCGGTGCCGCGCTTGCAAGCTTTCTACAACCAGGTGCTCGACAGCCTGCGCTCGGTGCCCGGCGTGCAGGCGGCCAGCTTCGCGTTCGTCCCGGTGCTGGCGGGAGGTGAGTGGGATTCCAGTATGTCCGTCGAAGGCCACACCAATGGCGATGGGGAAGACGCGCAAGCCTTCATGAACGCCATATCCCCCGGCTACTGGAAAGCCATGGGCACAACCCTGCTCGAAGGCCGCGATTTCGATCAGCGTGATGTCGGACACGACCTCTCGGTAGCGATCGTGAACCGCGCCTTCGCCACCCATTACTTTGGCGACAAGAGTCCCATCGGCCGCCATGTCGGATTCGGCGGCGGACCCAAAACGAAACTGAAGATGCAGATCATTGGCGTCACCGCCGATTCGCTCTACGAAGGCCCGCGCGAAGGCGTGCATCGCCAGGTTTTCGTGCCCTTCGACCAGTTCAATGTTCCCGGCTCGGTTTCCTTCTACGTACGCACCTCGTCGGATCCCAACCTGACGTTCGCCTCGATCCGCCGCAAAATAGCGGAGTTGGATCCCGCCATGCCGGTTTATCAGATGAAGACGCTGGAGCGACAGCTTGACGACACTCTCAGCACCGAGCGCCTGATTGCTCTGCTCTCGGGCGCGTTCGGCGTTCTGGCAACTCTTCTGGCAGCCATGGGCCTCTACGGCGTGATGGCCTTCGTGGTGGCGCGGCGCACCAAGGAAATCGGCCTCCGTATGGCTCTGGGCGCGCAGCGCTCCGAGGTGGTTTGGATGGTGATGAAGGAAGCCCTGGCGCTGGTAGGGCTGGGTCTCGCCGTGGGAATTCCATGCGCGTATTTTCTAAGCCGCTACGTCAGCTCGCAGCTCTTCAGCGTGACCCCCACGGACCTCTGGACCGCCCTGTCCGCGCTGGCCATCCTCGCAGCCGTAGCAGCGGGCGCCGGGCTCCTTCCCGCGCGCCGGGCCAGCGGCATCGACCCCATCCGCGCTCTGCGCTACGAGTAGGAATTCACTACGCTGCAAAACCGCGCACACCGCTGCCGCTATTCCAGATCCACAGTCACCGACTCGATCTTCCCAGTGAACGCAAACGGGCTTGCATAACTCGGGCTCACCGGCGAACCAAGATCCGAACCAATATCCAGCGTTTCCCCAAAGTATCCGCCGAAATTGGCGATGGGCGCCTCCCCGGCAGGCTTGCCGTTGATCGACAGACGCGCTACGCCGGGCCCAATCGATCGTCCGGGCATAGGGTCTTTCTGCAGGCGGGCCTGGTCCGGAGTGAAATCGAGCACATGCGCGCCTTACCCGCTTCAAGCGGCGCGGAAGCAACGATGCTGCCCATTGAGAACTCGCCGCCGCGAATCCAGACCATCTTGGGACCCGTCTTGGAGGAGCCAGAGCGCCCGCGGCGGGCCGCCGAAATGCCGCTATCGCAGTGTTCGGCGGCTACCAACGGGATTGCGGCGGCAAGGGCCACCGGAGCAATGACAGCAAGGATTCGCAGCATGGGAATCACGCCAGTCTACGTTAGTCGGGTGGCGCGTGTCGAGTTTGCCTATCGATTTAGTGTACATATCTAACCGCCAAGCCAGCGACGACCCACACGAGCGACCCGACGATGGCTATCCAATTGATCCAGCGGGCCGCCTGCATTTCGATGCCGCCGTCGTAATGGAGGCTGATCGTGCAATCCCCGGTACAGTTCGGAACCACAGTCAGAAATCCCAGTTTGTCCTTGAACACCGTGCGGGGCGAGTGGTTCACCATAGCATGCCAACCGGCATGCGCCATCACCTGGACGCTCACCAGTTTGCCGGGTTTCAGATTGCCGGAGATGACGGCTGTCTCATTGTCGAGCCAGCGCATCTGCAACGTAGCTCCCGGCATCTCGATGGCGGCGACGTAGGGAATGAGAGGCGCGGTATCCACGCCGTTCCGCGGAGTGCGTTCCACCAGGTCGCTCCGTTCGACCGCGTGCGCAAGCGAATAGGACGGCTCGGGCACCTGGTAGATCACGTCGTCTCCCTCGCGCCACAGCACGGGCAAGCGGCCTTCGAACTTGTGGGGATGATAAAACGGCTTGTACACTTCGGTGCTGCGCGGACCTGAAACCGCCACCGCGCGCACTCCCAGCGCTTTGAACCAAAGCAGAGTGTTCTCGAAGGCGCGATTCTCAGCCGTAAGGTCGGTGTTGATTCCATAGTCCGCAATGCGTATGGTCTGGTCTAGGACGCCCTGCTGGCAGCATCCGGTCAATTGCGGCGTGTCGGTGAAAGCGTTCAACCAGAAACTGGTCGAGCCCGGCACCATTACCCGGCTGTCTCGCATGTGCTCGTCGAACCAGTGGGCGGTCTTGTATTCGCTGGTCTGCAGCATGTCGATGGGTCGGATCAATTGCCGCGCGTAAGTTCTGTAGTGAACGAACTGGAAGACACACAGTATTGCGAAGGCTGCCGCAACAGGTTTCCCGAGCGCAGGCGAGCGCAGCAGCAACAACCGCGCCGCAAACACCAGGCTCAGGATGCAGCCCATCTCCATGGCCAGGTGGAATCGATGCGGCTGCGCCAGCAGCGTCACACCCAGCCAATAATGGCCCAACGTAATGGCGGCCATGTAGAAGAAGAACAGAAGAAAGAAGCGCAGATAACCGGGCACGCGCACGGCCGCGAAGACTCGCAGCAGAATCAGAGTGCAGACCACCAGAACCACGGCGTAGACCAGGTGGTGCGACACGAATTGGCTGCCCGGCTCAATTTTCTGGGCATCGGCCACTGTCATCAGGATGGTCGAAGGCGGCGCCCAGGGCAACGCGAAACCGTACCCCAGCGCGCTGATAGCGATGACCCGCGACCATCGACCAAGCCAGTTGCCCCAACCCGTTGAGAGCCCATAGGCAATCACCGCGAAGGCCAGGACGATGGCGCCCGGCCAATTTGTCAATGGGACGGCCGCCAGGGCGAGCGCGGCGGCCACATAATAGATCGGGCGTCTTTTCTCGAGCGCCAGATCCAGGGCCAGAATCGCCAGTGGGATGAGCGTGAGAGACGAGACGTGCGGACTATCCGCGTAGCCCACCAGCGTGTGCAGCCGTTGCGCATCGAACAGGCTGCCAAGGTCCCGCCGGATTTCACCCACCAGGAAAGCGGATGGCGATATCAGCGAGTACGCGAGACCCGCGTAGAAACTCCAGCTAGCCGCATGAGTCAGCCGGTAACTCATCCAAAAAAACGTGACGGGACCCAGGCAGTAGAGCAGAGCGACGACGAAATGGAAGGCCGAGCCGGCACTTACGTGGGCCATGGCGGATACGGCCGCGACGGTGAGGTGCAGGGCAGGCTCGTAGGCATTTGGAAACGGCAGGCCGGCATACCAGATGCGGCACCAATCGAGGTCCGGCCAGTGATCGCGGGCATAGCGCGCATAGGCGATGAAAACGCCTTCCACTGTGCCGGTTTGCGACACGTATTCGGTATGAAACAATCTCCAGGCGATCGCGGCGTTCGCCAGGAACAGGGCGAGGGACAGCCATGGCAGAGGGTGCTGCGCGATACGCCGATGACGGACTGATAGCAAGGTACCAGCGTATCAGTCTGTCTCTAAGCCGCAGCGAGTCTGCGGCAGGCTATAATTCTTATTGACAGCATGGCTACTACGACAACTCCAATCCATTCCACTGGTGTGCCCTGGTACGTGTGGTGTTCCATTCTGGCCGTCTCATCGGCCATGATCGGGGGCCAGTGGGATATTTCCTGGCACCGCTCGATCGGACGCGACACATTCTGGACACCCGCGCACATGGCCATCTATCTTTGCGGCGTGCTGGCCGGCATCGCGTGCGGCTACCTGATTCTGGCGACCACCGTCGGTAACTTCTCACAACTGCGCAGCACCTCGGTGACGTTGTGGGGATTCCGCGGACCGCTGGGGGCTTTCATCGCCGCCTGGGGCGGGGTTGCGATGCTTACTTCAGCGCCGTTCGACAACTGGTGGCACAGCGCTTACGGACTCGACGTAAAGATCGTGAGCCCGCCGCACGTGCTGCTGATCAGCGGCACGCTGGCGGTGGAAGTAGGCACTCTGATCCTGATTCTGGGGATGATGAACCGCGCGCGGGATCGCTTTCGCGACAGGCTCAACTGGCTGTTCCTCTACGTCGGCGGCATGATCGTCATGGTGCTGATGACGCTCATCATGGAATTCTCCAATCGCGCGTCGATGCACAATGCGTTGTTTTACAGGGTGGTGTGCATGTTCGTACCGATGGTGCTGACCGGCGTGGCGCGGGCGTCGGAGAAGCGCTGGGCGGCGACCACGGTGGCCGCGGTCTACACGCTTGTCTGGGGTGGCATGGGCTTGATCCTGCCGCTGTTTCCAGCGGAGCCGAAGCTGGGGCCGGTCTATACCAACGTGACGCAATTCGTTCCGCCGGATTTCCCGCTGCTGCTGATCGTGCCGGCGTTCGCGCTGGATATTTTCTGGCGTCGCACGCGCGGGTGGAACGCGTGGAAGCAAGCTGCCGTTTCGGGCCTCCTGTTCCTGGGTGTGTTCATGGCCGTGCAATGGCCGTTCGCCGCTTTCCTGCAATCGCCTCTGGCGCGAAACTGGTTTTTCCACACCAATATTTACGACTATGCAGCGCGTCCGCAGTGGGCGAATGTGCGGAATGTCTTTGTACGGCCGGATGCGTCTTCCGTCTTCTGGACGCAGCTGTCCATCGCAGCCGCTGCCGCCATTGTGACTACGCGCGTGGGAATGGCTTGGGGAGATTGGATGCGGCGTGTCCGCCGTTAATTGTATGCGGCGCTCCGTCCTGCTGGGCCTGCTGGCCGCGGCGAGCGGTCTTGCGCATGTAGGCAGCCCCGACGTTTTCTACGACGGACAGGCGGGGCCTTACCGTCTGCTGGTCACCATTCGCACACCCACGGTGATTCCGGGAGTGGCGGAAATCGAAGTGCGCAGCGCGGCCAACGACATCGACCAAATGCACATCGTGCCAACGCCGCTGACCGGGCCGGGGGCGAAGTTCGCGCCGGTGCCGGATGTGGCAGTACGCTCCAAGGACGATCCACAGTTCTTCACCGGATCGCTTTGGATGATGACTTCGGGCTCCTGGCAGGTGCGTATCACGGCCGAAGGCCCGCACGGGAAGGGCGAGCTTTCGGTGCCCGTTCCGGCCCTGGCATCCAGCACTAAAACCATGCAGGGATCCATGGGCGCCGTGCTCGCGGTTTTGGGACTGGTACTGGCAGTGGGAGCCATCAGCATCGTGGGCGCCAGCGTGCGCGAAGGCCAACTGGAGCCGGGTCTGGCCCCGGATGCGGCCCGTGTGCGCAGCTCGCGATGGGTGATGGTGGTGACGGCGGCGATCGTAGTCGCGGCGGTTTGGGGGGGCAACCGTTGGTGGAATTCGGAAGCGGGTAACTATGGCCGCTACATCTTCAAGCCCTTGCAGATGTCGGCCACCGTCGAGAACGGCGGCAGGCTGATGCTGCGCCTGACCGACCCGGGCTGGCTGTCTTGGCGAAAAGTGGACGATCTGATTCCGGACCACAATCACCTGATGCATCTATATGTAATCAGCCTGCCGGGAATGGACCATGTGTGGCACCTGCATCCGGACCAGGTCGAGCCAGGAACCTTCGCCAAGGACCTGCCGCCGATGCCGGCCGGGCGCTACGCCCTGTACGCGGACATCGTACACGCGAACGGCTTGCCGGAGACACCGGTGGCCGAGATCGATCTGCCGGCGATTGCGGGCAAGCCGCTCGAAGGCGACGATGCGGCGGGGTCGGGTCCGCCTATTTCTCAAGCGGATTTCAATCGCACGGTGGCGCAATTGCCGGACGGCTCGCGGATGGTCTGGGAGCGCGATGCCGGACCGCTGCACGCCAGGCGCGCTATGTTTTTCCGCTTCAAGCTGGAAGATGCGGACGGCAAACCCGCCCAGGATGTGGAACTGTACATGGGAATGCCGGTCCATGCGGCTTTTGTGCGGTCGGACCGCAGCGTATTCGCGCATGTGCATGCTTCCGGATCCGTGCCCATGGCCTCGCTGGGACTCACGCAGAACGCCGGCGACGGGGCAGGGGCAATGGCGGGGATGAGCGAGATGCACCACTCCATGGTGATGGCCCTGCCTGCCGAAGTTTCCTTTCCATACGGCTTCCCCAAGCCCGGCGATTACCGCATTTACGTGCAGGCAAAGCGCGGCGGCAAAGTCGAGACCGGAGTATTCGATGCGCACGTGGAGAACTAGCGCTTGCGACCCGTCCCACTCCAAAAGGATCAGGTAGTGCTGATTACGGGCGCGGGCCGCGGTATTGGCAAGCGGCTGGCGATAGGTTTTGCGGCGGAAGGCGCGCGCGTGGGATTGCTGGCGCGCAGCCAGGCGGAGCTGGACCTGGCGAAACTGGAGATTGAGCACGCCGGCGGGACGGCGCTGCGCCTACGGGCCGACGTGCGCGACTACGACCAGATGTCCGCCGCGGTGGAGCGTATGCGGGCGGCGTTCGGCGGCGTGCAGATGCTGATCGCGGCGGCCGCGGTGCAGGGGCCTATCGGGCCGCTGGTGGAAGTGAAGCTGCGGGCCTGGGCGGAGACCATCGAGACCAATCTTACCGGCGTGATGCACGCCTGCCGGGCAGTACTGCCGCAGATGATCGAGAAGCGGCGGGGCAAGATCCTGGTAATAGGCGGCGGAGGGGCAGCCTCGCCGCGGCCGCGGTTTTCGGCATACGCGGCTTCCAAGGCGGCCGTGGTGCGCTTTGTCGAGACGCTCGCCGAGGAGGTGCGCGACTATAACGTGCAGGCGAACTGCATGGCGCCGGGCGCCACTTACACGCACATGACCGACGAAATCCTGCACTCGGGAGAGCGGGCCGGGAGCAAGGAGATCGAGCAGGCCGAGGAGGTGCGGCTGACCGGCGGCATGAATCCGGAAAAACAGATTCATCTTGCGTTGTTCCTGGCGTCGGAGCGTTCCAATCACATCAGCGGCAAGCTGATTCACGTCAACGACGATTGGAAGAAGCTGGAGCGCGAGAACATGAATCCGGAAGCCTTTACGTTGCGGCGATTATCTAAGATGTAGGTATGCAGATCTCCACCCGCGAAGCCGGAGAAGTGACCATCGTGGAAGTGGATGGGAATGTCGATCTCAGCACTTCCGCGGCTCTCCGCCGCTCTCTGTTCGCCATCCTGGTCGACACGCCCAAGCTGGCTCTCAACCTGGCCGCCATCCGGTACATCGACAGTTCCGGAATCGCGATCCTGATCGAGGTGCTCAAGGACGCGCAGCGGCTGAACAAGAAATTCGTGCTGTTCGGGCTGAGCTCCGCCGTGGAGCAGGTTTTCCGGCTCACGCACGTCATGCGGATCTTCCAGGTTTTCGATACCGAGCAGCAAGCTACAGGAAGCGGGTGATGCCATTCGTTGCGGAGGTGGGCGCCGCGACCGAGCGAAGCGTAGCGTACGTGGGCGGCCTGGCGCAGCTCTTTGGGAAATCTCTGTGGCTGCTGTTCATGTCTCCATTGAAGCGCGGCCGCATTCTGCAGCGTGCGGTGCATGAAGCCATGGTCGCCGGCGTGGGCGCCCTCCCCATCATTTCGCTGATCACTTTCTTCGTTGGGGTCATCATCGCGCTGCAGGGCGCGTACGAGTTGCAGCGGCTGGGAGCCATGCAGTTGGTGGCCAGCCTGGTATCCATCTCCATTACTCGGGAGCTTGGGCCGCTGGTGACGGCCATCGTCGTGATAGGAAGATCCGGCTCCGCCTTCGCGGCTGAGATAGGAACCATGCGGGTGACTGAAGAGCTGGATGCGCTCGAAACTATGGCGCTCGATCCGGTCGCGTTCCTGGTGGTGCCGAAGTTCCTGGCCATGGCCGTGATGCTGCCGTGTCTCGCAATCTGGGCGGACTTTATGGGGGTGCTGGGCGGCTGCGTATTTGGAATCATCGGAGCTAACTTTACGTTCGGCAGCTACCTCATTGCCACGCGGGACGCCCTGCTCATGCGCGACGTCACCACTGGAGTTGTCAAGAGCCTGGTCTTCGGCCTGGTCATCACCGCGGTCGGCTGCCAGGAGGGCTTCTCCACAGGCATCGGCGCTGAGGGGGTGGGGCGCTCGACCACCTCGGCCGTGGTCGTCTCCATTCTCCTGGTAATTCTGATCGATCTGGTCTTCACCACGTTGTTCTACGCAGCGCGGGGGGTCGCGTAGCAATCATGGCTGCGCCCGACACTCTTGTTCCGGCCATTTCGGCGAACGACCTGCGCCTGCGATACGGCGACCGGGAGGTTCTGCACGGCATCACCTTCGAGGTTCGCCATGGCGAGACTGTGGTGGTGATTGGCGGCTCCGGCTCGGGTAAGAGCACCCTGCTCAGGACCCTGGTCGGCCTGGAGAAACCGTCTTCCGGGGAAGTGCGCATCAACGGGGTGGACATCACTAAAGCGAATACCCGCGAAATGGATGCCATCCGCAAGAAAATCGGCTTGGCCTTCCAGGGCGGGGCATTGATCGGCTCCCTGTCGGTAGGCGAGAATATCGCGCTGCCGCTCGTCGAACACACCGATCTCGAACCAACCACGATCGAGGTGATGGTGCGCATCAAGCTGGAGCAGGTGGGGCTGAGCGGCTTCGAGAACTACAGCCCCGCGGAGCTCAGCGGAGGCATGAAGAAGCGCGCCGCTTTCGCCCGTGCCCTGGCCATGGAACCCGAAATCCTGTTCTTCGATGAACCTTCGGCGGGCCTCGACCCGATCACCGCGGCCGGTATCGACGATCTGATCCTGAACCTCAAAAAGACATACGCCAGGAGCATCGTGGTGGTGACCCACGAATTGGCCAGCGCGTTCCTGATCGCCGACCGGATCATTCTGATTAACCGCGGCAACATCGTGGCGATGGGATCGGTCCAGGAGATCCAAAACAGCCAGAATCCGCTCGTCCGCCAGTTTCTCGACCGCGTTGCGGATTCCGACCAGGACGATCAGGTGGACCACATGAAAATGTACACAGAAGGGATTGAGTGAAGCTATGCAAGCGATGCGCGAGCGGACTCTCGTGGGATTGTTTGTTCTGATTGCGGGCGGCCTGTTGTTCGGGACGATGCTGGTGGTCTCCGGCGGCATTGGCACTTCTATCGTCTCGCATCGAGCCTATTTCAAGTTTGCGGGCGGTGTGCAGGCGGGAGCGCCGGTGCGCTACGGCGGCCTCACCGTCGGCAAAGTCGAGCGGGTGCGCGTGGATCCCGGAGATTCTACGCGTATCGAAATCCAGCTTGCCGTTGACCGGGATGCGCCGGTGAAGACCGACAGCGTGGCCAAGATTTCCGCGCTCGGACCGTTGACCGACAACTACATCGAGGTTTCGACAGGCACCCAGCGCGCGCCACTGGCGCCCCCGGGTTCGGTGCTGCCATCGGCGGAGGCTTTCGGCCTGCCTCAGTTGGGCGACGCCGCGCAGGCCCTGATGCCCGACGTGCAAAAGGCGCTCGCCACTCTGAACCACAACCTCGACGACCTGCAGGTCACTATCGCCCGCGCCAACGATCTGCTCAACGACCGCAACCGTGCCAGCATCGGGAGCTCGCTGAATAACATCGATCGTCTGGTTGCCGACGCGCGGCCCAAGGTGACGGAGTCTCTCAACAACTTGAATGGCCTGCTCGACGACGCGCGTCCCAAGGTCTCAACTACTCTGACCAACGTGCGGGAACTTACTGCCAAACTGTCTCCGCTTCTGGATGACGTCAAAACCACCACTGCCCGCGCCAATGATACGCTGGCCCATGTGGATGCCACGCTGGTGGATAATCGCCCCGACATTCGAGCGTCCGTTATCGGATTGCGCGATACGCTGACTAAGTCCACGGCGCTGCTCGACCAGTTGAATCAGACGCTCGATCAGAACTCCGCTAATATCGACGAGTTACTGGATAACATCCGCATGTCTACCGAGAATCTGAGGTCTTTAACCGAAACCCTGAAACAGGCGCCGGCCAGCCTCATCCGTGGCATGAAGGTGGCAGAGCGTAAGCCTGGCGACATTCGGGAATAGAAATATGCGTTCCATCATTTCAATCGGCTTGATTGCGACGGCTTGTTGGTTGGGCGCGAGTTGCGCCGGTACCCGGCCGGTTCACTATTACACCCTCGAACCGGCTTCGGCCGCGGCCAATCCGGGCAATCCGGATGGCGCCACCATTCTGGTGGGAAACATCGCCACCCCGGAGGCCTTGCAGGACGATCGAATCGACTATCGCGTGGGGGCCAACGAGGTGGGCGCTTATGAATACCATCGCTGGGTGGAAAGGCCCGGCGCCATGGTACGAGACTCGTTGGTGCGCGCGCTACGCTCGTCGGGTAAGTACCAGCGCGTGATCGAGTCATCCAGCTCGGCCATCGGCGATTACCTGATTCACGGCAAGCTCTATGAATTTGACGAGATGGATACGCCGGCCATTCAAACCAGGATATCTCTCCACCTCGAACTGGTCGATAAGAAAACCAACCGCAACGTTTGGGACAGTCACTTCGAGCGCGCAGAGCCGGCCAGCGGCAAGAGTATCAAGGATGTGGTCGAATCCATGGACCGGAACCTGCGACAAGTGGTGAGCGAGGCAGCCGCGGAGATTGACAAATTCCTGGCTGCCCGGCGATGAATATCAGAGGTCTGTTCGCTCTGTCACTTGCCGCCGTTCGTGGTGTGAATCGCCAGCGTGTCGAGGGCGTCCTCCGATCCCACGATCCATACGTTGCCCGGCGACGGCACAACTCCGGCAAACAGAACGTCGGCCAGAAAGCTTTGGTTTGTTGGATTCGGACTGGAAGCGATGCTCCAGGCAGTGCCGTTCCAGTGCAGCAGCAGGGTCATCTGGTTGCCGGAGCCGTCGACGGCGAAAAAGGATCCGAACGCCCAGATATCCGTGGGCGATACGGCTGTGATTCCAAACAGACGGTTCGATTGAAACATGCTGTTCGGCCCCACGTTGGGGCTGGGCACTACCGACCACTGACTGCCATCGTAGTGTTCGATCAGGGTCAGCGTGGGATCGTGCGTGGCCGCAACTGAGGAGCCGACTGCCCAAACGTTGTTGGGGGCCAGCGCCACGACCGCGTTGAACGTGGAGTTGACGCCTACGTTCGGGCTTGGCACGGTCTGCCAGGTCGTACCATTGAAGTGGGCCACCAGGGTCTCGCCTTCGATGCCCGAGGGGCCTGAGAAACCCACCGCCCAGACGTCGTTGGCGGCATCGGAGGAAGCTGCGATCAGAAGGCCGCCGATGGGGATGGTGGTGGCAGTCCAGGCCGTACCGTCCCAGTGTTCGAAGTTGTCGCCGCCGAGAGCCCAGATATCGTTCGCGGAGATAGCGGTTATGGCGAACAGTTGGGCTGAGCATCCAGGCGCTGAAAACACGTTCCACTGCGTGCCATCCCAACGCTCAATCAACGGACCCGTGTGCGGCCCTCCGGTTATATTGCTGTCCACGTTGTGCCGTCGAAATGGATGGTTGACTGGCCCACCGCCCATATGTCGCTCGGAGAAGACGCAGAGACTGCGAACAGGCCGTTGTTGAAATTCTCATTGGGAGTCGGGACCACTTGAAAAATCGATTGACCGGCGGCGGCTGGCAGATATGGCGCCGCTATTGCCGCCAGCAACAACACTCTAGTTACACTTCGATTACTTACTCTCATCATTCATCCTTTTTGATTTGTCTTATTTGAAAACTTGTCTGACTATTCCAAGTTAGCGAGCGGGAACGCGGATTGAGTGAAGGCGAAGTAAACAGTTTGTAAAAAGGCGCTGGATTGGAGTTACTGAGACAGGCCGGGAGGCCTGTGCTACTGTCAGAACTCCAGTTCCACCTCGTCGATAAAGCACCAGCCCCAATCTTCGCCCGGCTCAATAGAGCGCATGATGGGGTGTTTGGTGTGGTGAAAGTGCTTGGTGGCGTGTCTGTTCATCGACGAATCGCAGCAGCCCACGTGGCCGCAGGTGAGGCAGAGCCGCAGGTGGACCCAGGTATCGCCGCTCTTAAGGCATTCCTCGCAGCCGTGCGTGTTCGGCTTGACGGGGCGTATCTGATCGGTGTGCGTGCATTTCTTCATGATGACGTTGCTCCTGAATGTCGCGCGAATGGCAGGCGGATTTGAAAGCGCGTATCGCCTGGGGCGGATTCGACGGTAATCTCACCTCCATGAGCGCGCACGATGCGGGAGGCGGTTTCGAGGCCCAGCCCGGTGCCTTGTCCGACACCCTTGGTGGTGAAGAATGGCTCGAAGAGGCGCTCGCGAACTTCCGCCGGGATGCCCGGTCCATTGTCGCCGATTTCGATCAGCAGGCGGTCCAGCTCGCGCGCCGTGCGGACACGCAACTCGCCCGTTCCCTGCATGGCGTCGATAGCGTTGTCGATGAGGTTAGTCCAGACCTGGTTCAACTCGCTGCCACGGGCGCAAATCATGGGCAAGGTGCGGTCGAAATCGAGCTTCGTAGTGATGCCGTGTTTCATGCGGTGCCGCAGCATGAGCAGCGTGCTTTCGAGACCCTGGTGGATATCCACCTCCTGCTCGGGTCCCTGGTCCATATAAGTGTACTCTTTAATCGCGCGGACCAGCTCGGAGATGCGGCCGCTGGAGTTTTCGATTTCACTCAGAAGGCTGCAGATGGTGAGCGAAGCGGTGATGCGCGCGAGGAGATCCGGGAGGGCCTCGGCCGGGAATTGAGCGAAGACACGATTGAACCAGGCAGCCTCGCAGCCGGCATCCACCAGGGCCGGCGCCATTTCCCAGGCGCGTGCGACTCCATGGCGTTCCAGGCACGCGGCTACCGCCTCTTCGCAATCGCTGCGCTCGAGCGAATCGAGGTTGGCGGTCGCCGCGGCGCGCTCCGCCAGTTCGCGTTCCACCACCGGGACCGCGGCCCTCTGCTCGACGGACAAGGCCTGCTCGTCCAGCCGGGCCGCCGCCGCGCGAAACGTTTGAAACGCCTCGCGCAGGCTGGCAACAGCGCGGCGCGCGGCTGCCGCCGGGTTATTGAGCTCATGCGCCAGGCCGGCCGAAATCTTGCCGAGTGCCGCTAGTTTTTCATTCTGGTCCTGTATCTGCGTGGCTCGGCGCACCCGATCGGTCAGCACGCCGACCAGCCTCGGCCGCAGCATGGGCAGCCGCTCGAGCATTTCGGGGAAGCGCTCCACCGGCAGCACGGCGGCGCGCGTGGCGACTACGGCGCGACTCGTGCCGGGAAAGTGCGTCATGCGGGAATACGGCAGCATCCCAGTGACGTCAGGAGCGCGGACCACCCACCGCGGCAACATCGGATTACTCGGTTGAGCCCGCACCTCGCCCTCCAGAACGACAAACATGCGATCGGCAGGGCTGCCCTCGCGAAGGAAAACTTCGCCTGGCGCGAGCCGCACCTCGGTCATTTGCGAGGCCAGCCATTCCAGGCCATCCGGCGGCAGATCGGCGAATATGGGAACCGCGCGCAACTCTTCAGCCAGCGTCATATCACCTTGCTCAGATACTGATGTACGAACTGAATGGCGATGGAGCCTTCCCCCACGCCAGAGGCTACGCGCTTCACCGATCCGTGGCGCACGTCGCCGACGGCGAAAATGCCGGGCACACTGGTTTCGAGCAGGCCGGGGTCCCGTTCGAGCGTCCAGCTCTTGGGCGGTTTGCCATCGCGTATCAGGTCGGGGCCAGTCAGGATGAAGCCGTACTTGTCGCGTTCGACTATGCCATCCAGCCAGTCGGTGCGGGGCTGCGCGCCGATGAAGACGTACAGCGAGGTCGCTTCCACGGTCTCGCGCGCGCCGGTTCCCCGGCACTCGACAGTGATCGCCTCCAGGTGGTCCTGGCCGTGCACCTCCAGGATCTGCGACTGGCATTCCACCTGAATGTTGGACGTGCGGCCGATGTCATCGATCAGATATTTCGACATGGAGGCGGCCAGCGATTCGCCGCGCACCATCATGATCACCCGTCGCGCATACCTCGAGAAGTTGAGCGCCGCCTGACCCGCCGAATTCGCGCCTCCCACGATGTAGACATCGTCATCGCGGCAGGAGAGCGCTTCGGTAGACCCCGCTCCGTAGTACACGCCTGCGCCGGTCAAACGGTCCGTGCCAGGCACGTCCAGCTTGCGCCATTGGACTCCGCTGGCGATCACCAGCGCCTCGGTGGAAATCTCGGTGCCATCCTCCAGCCGTACGATCCGGTATGGATCTTTGATGCGCAAAGTGACGGCTTCCTGCGGCGTGAGAATCTCCGCGCCGAAGCGCCGCGCTTGTGTCACTGCCCTGCGCGCCAGATCGCTGCCGCTCAAGCCCGCCGGAAAGCCCAGGTAGTTTTCGATGCTTGCGCTGAGGCCGGCCTGGCCTCCGGGCGCCTCGCGCTCCACCACTACCGTTCGCAGGCCCTCGGATGCGCCATAGACGGCCGCCGCGAGGCCAGCCGGGCCGCCACCCACGATGATCAGATCGTAGGACTCGGCGACGGCGCGAGTTTGCAGGCCGATGTGGCCGGCCACTTCCGAGTGAGTCGGGTCCGGCAGGCGTGCCCCATCGGGGAACAGAACCGTGGGGAATTGCTGCTCCGCGGGCGCCAGCATGTCCAGCGCGCGACGCACTTCCGGATCGCGATCCGCCGCCTCCACATCGAGCCAGCGGTAGGGCACCTGGTTGCGCGCCAGAAACTCGCGGAGGTCGTAGGAGCGCGGCGACCAGCGCGTTCCAAGCACCCGCAGCCCTTCGAAAGGCGCCCGGTAGGATGCCTGCCAGTCGCCCAGCAGATCGTCCAGAACCGGATAAAGGTTCTGCTCCGGCGGGTCCCAGGGCTTCAACAGGTAATGATTCAGCTTCACCTCATTGATGGCGCGTATGGCCGCCTCGGTATCCGCGTAAGCCGTGAGCAGGACGCGCTTCGCATCGGGGAAAGAACCCATGGCGCGCGAAAGAAACTCGATGCCGGACATTTGCGGCATGCGGTAATCGGCCAGAAAAAGAGCGACGGTCTCCCCGCGCTGCCTCAGCTTGTCGAGCAGATCAAGCGCGCCCTGGCCGGAGTTGGCCGAGAGCACGCGGTAGTTTTCGGCGTACTGGCGGCGCAGGTCGCGCTCGATGGCTTTCAGCACTTCGGGGTCGTCGTCGATGGTCAACAGCACGGCCTTTGGCATAATAGGGGGACCTCAATTATGATGCAACAGCGCTCGCAAAAGTCGCAGGCGGCCGTGCCCCAGTGGGGATGCTCGCCCGACGTGTGGGTGATGCTGAACCCGGCGGCAGCCTATCGATTGCTAGTAAGGGAATCCCCCGGCGGCGGCATCTGGCTGGTCTTGAAGCGGCCCTTGTTATTGGCATTTGTACTCGGTTGCACCATGTCGCTCATCACCACCGCAAGCCTGACCTTGCGATTGGTTGGTCCAGCCACGATCTACTGGAGCTTTGTGCCTCTCGTCGAGACAGGGGCGCTCGCGGCAGTTTGTTGGAGCGAGCGCCGCATCGTTTCGTTTCCTCGGGCAATCGACTTGTTTTTCACCGGCCACGGCCCCTGGACGCTCTGGTTGATCGGCCTCTCCGCCATCTGGTCCTTTTTCCCGCCGGTCAAGGCGTTTTCGCTCACCGGAGCGGTCTGGCTGTATGGAGCCAGTGCGATTGTCATCCTCTGGTCAGCCTACATCGACTTCTGTTTCTTTCGATTCGTCGTTGGAAGGAATCGAACCAGGGCGGGTCGCGACTTACTCTTGCACCGCTCGATTTCGTGGAGTCTTATTATCGCAATCTTTGGGGAGCCCGTGATTTGGCCGGACATGGTAGGGAGGTTCGGGCGATGATAACGCCACATGTGACTGCGCGTGTGACTGTTGTCTGTCTTCTTCTGACGGCCATCGTTGCGGGTACGATTTCCGACGTGCCGCGCCGGCATCCGCCCCTGGTCTTAAGCGGCTATCGTGTGCTCGCGGCCGATTTTCACGTCCATAGCTTCCCTTTGAGCTGGGCCACGCTGGCGCCCTGGGATACTGTAATCGAGGCTCGGCGCCAGGGTCTTGATGTTATAGCTATGACGGGACACAACCACGCGTGGGTTGCCAAAGCAGGCCGCTGGTTTTCCCGGCTCATCAGTGGTCCCACGGTTCTGGTTGGCGAAGAGATCGTGTCGCCGCATTACCATCTGCTTGCCGTGGGGATCGATACAACCGTCAGTTGGAAGCAGACCGCGGCCAGCGCCATTGACGCGGTGCACAGACAAGGAGGCGTTGCTATTGCGGCGCATCCGCTCGCACAATTTTGGCCGGCATACGATGCGGAGGCCATGCGCAAGCTGGATGGCGCGGAAGTCTTACACCCTATCGCTTATGAGAGCGAGAAGCTCGCCACGCAGTTGCGCCAGTTTTATGGACGCGCGCGGCTGACCGCGATCGGCGACTCGGACTACCATGGACTGGGACCCATGGGCTTATGCCGCACCTATGTTTTCACGCCGCAAGAAACGGAACAAGGAATCCTGAACGCTCTGCGCCAGGGCCATACCGTGGTTTATGACCGTGGGCTTGTGTACGGCGATCCGGCGCTGATCCAGCTTGCGGCCGAGGATGGGACTCTGCCCAAGCTGGCTTTCGCCGCGCCGATCCCGGGACTCCTCAGTGTGTACAGCCGGATCGCCGGCATTCTTGGTCTGATAGGCGCGCTGGTACTTGGCTGCGGCACGGGGGAAGAGTGAGACCAGACGCCGGGATCTTCCGGGCAGTCACATCGACCATTGTTCCGGAGTCCGCGGCGCTCGACGACCAGGGATGGCATGACCTGGAACTGGTAGTCGAAGGGCTGCTGCGAGCGCGGCCCGGGAGCCTCACCCGTCAGCTCCGGCTATTTCTCCGGCTGATTCAGTGGCTGCCGCTGCTGCGCTACGGCCGGCCGTTTACATCGCTCGACCAAGCTGCTCGCACGCGCGTCCTCACTCACCTGCAGAATGACCGCATCCAAAAAGTTCGCGTAGGTTTCTGGGGCCTTCGCACGATCGTGCTGGCCGGCTATTATGGGCGGCCGGACGCTGCCCGGGCTATCGGCTACGCTGCCAGTCCACAAGGCTGGGAGGCGCCCGAATGAACAAGCGCAGTTATGACATCGCGATCGTCGGGTCCGGCGCGGGCGGCGGCACGGTCGCGCAAGAGCTGTCTGGTCTGTGCCGCGAGGGTTTGCGCATCGTGGTGCTAGAGAAAGGGCCACGCCTCCGCGACGAAGAGTTCACCGGCCGCGAACTCGAGATGGCCGGAGCGTTATACGAGGATGGGGGCGGCTTCCTGACCGCCGACGGAACCATGACGCTGGCCTTCGGCTGTGTTTATGGCGGCTCCACGGCGGTCTACACGGGCACTTCCATGCTTCCCCCGGAACGCATCATCCGGCGGTGGGATGTGCCCGGTCTCACCCACGCCGATCTCGATTGCCGCGCACGGAAGTTCATGGCCGAGAACAACGCGCACTTGTTGGAGGACGGCCTGATCAACCAGAATAACCGGCTGTTCGTAGAAGGTTGCCGCAAGCAGGGCTACGACGCCCGCCAGTTTCCGGTGAATGTTAAAGGCTGCCGGGGGTCGAGTCTTTGCAATCTGGGCTGTCCCAACCAGGCCAAGCAAGGCACTGACCGGGTACAGTTGCCTCGTGCGGAGCGCAATGGCGTCGAAGTGGTGACGCGCTGCCAGGTGCTGAGTATTGGCGAAAGGATGCTCGCCGTGCGGGTCGCCGCCAAGCCCGCGGGCGGGAAGGGCGATCCCTCGCCGTGGGCACCGGGCGATTACCAGATCGATGCAAAAATCGTAGTGCTGTGCGCGGGCGCCGTGAATACGCCTGCGCTGCTGCTGCGCTCGGGAATTGGGAAGCGGCTGCCGCGGCTGGGCCATGGATTCACCTGCCATCCGGCGTTCATCATGGTCGCTGAGCACGAGCGGCCCATCACCAATTTCGTGGGTCATCCTAAGAGCTTCTATCTGGACCAGTTCGCCGAAAGCGATCATTTCGTTCTGGAAACCTGTATGTACTTTCCGTTTATTACGGCCAAGAGCATGGCGGGTTTCGGGGAACCGCACAGCGCATTCATGCGGGCATTCCCGCGGCTGCAGATGATTCTGGTGCTGGCCTGTGACGAAGTGGATGCTTATAATCGCGTGACCATCGATGGCGGCGGCCGTCCCATAGTCAACTACCGGTTCACGGCGGAAGCCATCGGCGGGCTGATCCGCGGGGCCATTACATCGGCGAAAATCTTCTTCGCCGCGGGCGCCGCGCGCGTCCACATGCCCGTCGCTAAAACCACCACCATCGAGGCACGCGATGCGGCGCGCCTGGATGAGATCGCGGCGGACTGTGAGTTCAAGCCGGGGAAAGTTCCGGTATCCGCCGCGCACCTGCAGGGCGGCTGCGCCATGGGGAGCGGGCCGCCGGACTCGGTCACCGATTCCTATGGCCGCGTGCATGGTACGCCGTGGCTCTATGTCGCGGACGCGAGTCTCTTCCCCAATTCGCTCGAAATCAACCCTTACGTCACCATCATGGCGCTGGCGGACCGTGTAGTCCAGCGCATCCGGGAGGAAGTTCCCATGCTCTTACAAAAGCCGCTATGAAAATGACCGGCGCCGATATCGTCGTGCGCGCTCTCGAGGATGAAGGGATTGCCTTCACCTTCGGGATTCCCGGCACGCACAACATAGAGTTGTAGACTCGCTGGCCCGCTCCGCAAAAGTGCGTCCGGTGCTGGTCACCGACGAGCAGAGCGCCTCGTTCATGGCCGATGGCGTGGCGCGGTCGTCCGGAAAGCTGGCAGTGGTCAACGTGGTTCCCGGGGCTGGACTCACGCACGCGCTCTCGGGAGTCGCCGAGGCGTATCTCGATGGCATTCCGATGCTGGTGCTGGGCTGCGGTATTCGACGGGATACTGGAAAAGCGTTTCAGCTTCATGATGTGGATCAGCAGGCTATCGCGCGTCCTGTGACGAAGGCGCAGTTCCTGGCCCGAGAGGGAGCGGATCTCTACGCCACGATTCGGCGCGCCTGCCGGATCGCGCGTGCTGCGCCGGCAGGGCCGGTATTCGTGGAGGTCCCCGCGGAGCACTACCTGTTTCGCTACGAGCTTCGCTTCGAGGCGGAATCGGGCGCGGTTGAGAAGCAGTTCGCGTTGCGGGTTCCACAGCCGGAAGAACTCGACCGGGTGAAGAGCCTGCTGGCAGCGTGCCGCCGTCCGCTCCTTTATTTGGGGCTCGGAGCGGCGGGCGCGGGAACCGATCTGGTGGCGCTGGCCGAGCGCCTGGACGCTCCCGTGGCAACCACGATCGAAGGCAAGGGCGTGTTTCCGGAGAGCCATCCGCTCTGGCTCTGGTGCGGGTTCGGCGCCGCGGCGCCATCGTTTGTACGGAAGATCGCCGCGAATTGCGACCTGACGCTCGCCATCGGCTGCTGTTTCTCGGAGGTTGGCACGGGAAGCTACGGCCTGGAGCCGCCCGGCAAATTGGTGCATGTGGACATTGATGGCTCGGTGTTCGACAGGAACTATCGTGCCGAGGCGGCCGTGACTGCCGATGCCGCCGCGTTCGTTTCGATGCTGCTCGCCGATCTGCCGGCGCGCCAATCGGACCCTGAACTCCGACCGGCAATTCGCGCGGGACATGCGAAAGTCTGGTCGGACTGGACAGTTCCGGCGGAAGCCCGGCGCGTGGCGCCGCCCCAGCTGCTGAAGACTCTGCAGCAGATCCTGGGCCCCGAAGCGATTTATACGACTGACAGCGGCAACGGTACTTTTCTGGCCATGGAATGCTTGCGGCTCGATCGGCCTCGCTCGTTCCTGGCGCCCGTCGACTATTCGTGCATGGGCTATGCCGTGCCGGCGGCGTTGGGAGCCGCGCTGGCGTGTCCCGACCGGCCTGTAGCCGCGCTGGCGGGCGATGGCGCGTTCCTGATGACCGGCCTCGAACTGCTAACGGCCGCGCAACTCCAATTGCCCGTAATGGTGCTGGTGCTCCGCGACCGGGAGTTGGCGCAGATCGCCCAGTTTCAGCAAACCGCGCTGGGCCGGAAATGTTGCAGTGAGCTGCCGGACTACGATCTCCCGGCCTTCTCGCGCGCGGTGGGCGCGGAGTGTCTCTTGTTGGCCCGTAACGCGGATGTAGAGACGGTGCTCCGGAAAGCGCGTACGCTAGCGGAAGGCAAACGCCCGGTGGTGGTTGAGGTGGCCATCGATTATTCGCGAAAGACGTACTTTACCGATGGGGTTGTGCGCACGAATCTGGGGAGACTACCGTGGCCCGATCGCTTGCGTATGGTTTCACGGGCCCTGTGGCGCGGGCTGCAAGCGTAATGATCGCACGAACAGAAAATTCGTGCTATCCTGCTTGGTTCGGCTCGCCATGCATATCCCCGACGGATACCTCAGCCCTTCGACTTGCGCGAGTCTGTTCGCCGCTGCTGGCCCCTTCTGGTATATCGCCCTCAAGCGTCTGAAGGCTGCCTTGCACACGCGCATGATCCCGCTGCTGTCCGTCTTTGCTGCTTTTTCCTTCGTGGTCATGATGTTCAACCTGCCGCTTCCCGGAGGCACCACCGGCCATGCCGTCGGTATGGGTGTGGCTGCGATAGTCCTTGGACCGTGGGCGGCGATTGTGGCCATTTCGATCGCGCTCACCATCCAGGCGGTATTCTTCGGCGACGGCGGCATCACGGCGCTTGGCGCGAACTGTTTCAACATGGCGATTGTCGGATCCCTGGTTGCATATGCGACGTACCGGTTGTTAGCGAGGCGCGCTTCGATCGGTTCGGTGCGCCGCGTGGTGGGGGCTGGGATGGCAGGCTATACGGCGATCAACGTGGCCGCCTTGTTCGCCGCCATCGAATTCGGAATTCAACCGCTCCTGTTTCACGATGCCTCCGGAGCGCCGTTGTATGCGCCTTATCCGCTGAGCATCTCGATTCCAGCCATGATGCTCGGACACCTGACCTTCGCGGGGCTGGCCGAATTCGTGATTTCAGCGGGAATCGTCGCCTATCTGCAGAGGAGCGATCCGGAATTGCTGCGGTTAACGGCGCCCGGCGCGCCGGACCTGCATGAGGCTCTGCTCCCCCAGACAGCCCTGCGGCTGCCCACCGCGCGGAAGTTATGGCTGGGCCTTGCTGCGCTTATGATTCTGACTCCCCTCGGAATTCTGGCGGTGGGCAGCGCGTGGGGAGAGTGGACCGCGCAGGATTTTTCCGATCCGCAGGTGCGGCCGCAGATCGCGGCAGCGTCCCGCAGCGAGGCGCCGCCGAGGGGTGCGCCCCAAGGGCTGCGACGTCTCTCCTCGATCTGGACGGCTCCTCTCCCCCGTTATGCGCCCGCGTTCATCCGCAGCGCTTCATTCGGTTATCTGGTATCCGGAATGGTGGGAGTCGGCCTGATTATCGTATGCAGTCTCCTGTTAAATGGGCTGGTAGCGCGAGGCGCGAACAAGCAAGCGGCTCCGGGACGCCGGCGGCGTAAGAGCTTTGTCGAGAAAACGGCCCTTGGCCTGGTGGCAGCCACGCAGCAAGCGCTCTTCGCTGAGGATATGGCCGGTAACGGCGGCTTCCTGCAGCGCTTGGATGCGCGCGTGAAGCTGGCTGGAATTGGCGCGTTCATCGTGGCGGCTGTCGCGGTGCGCCGCATCTGGGCTTTGGCCGCGATGCTGGCCATGTGCATTATCCTGGCGGTGGTTTCCCGCATCCCGATCCGGCTGCTGGCGGCTCGCATCTGGCTCGCGGTCCTGGCGTTCACCGGAGTCATTGCGCTTCCGGCCGTTTTTCTCACGCCGGGCCGAAGCCTGTATCGCCTTCCGGTGCTCGAATGGCAAGTGACCGAGCAGGGCCTGCGCGCCGCGAGCTTCCTGATTCTTCGGGCCGAAACGGCCGCCACGCTTTCGGTCCTGCTGGTTCTCTCCACGCTTTGGACCCAGTTACTGAGAGCCTTCCGCTATTTTCGGATGCCGGTGGTGCTGGTCGCCATTCTCGGGATGACTTATCGATACATGTTCCTGTTTCTCCAAACCGCCGAGGATATGTTCGAGTCGCGCGAGACCCGCATGGTCGGCAACCTGGAACCGGCGGACCGGCGCCGGCTGGCCGCGGCGAGCGCAGGCGTGCTCCTCGGCAAGACCATGCAGGTGTCGAGCGAGGTTCACACGGCCATGCAGGCGCGTGGTTTTCGCGGCGAGATCCGCCTGCTCGATGAACTAGAGATGCGCGCGGGCGACTGGCTGCGGCTGGCCGCGTTCGTGGGGACCGCTTGCATCGTGGTGTGGCTGGGCCGATGACGGAACTGGCTTTCGACATTCGCGAAGTCTTCTACCGCTATCGCCAGGTGGCGGCGTTGAACTGGCTGTCGATGCAGGTGAAGCGCGGCGAGCGAGTCGCGCTGCTGGGCGCCAACGGGTCGGGCAAATCGACTCTGTTGCGCTTACTCGCCGGGCTGAACTTCCCGCAGCAGGGAGAGATTTCGTTCTTTGGAGAGCCGCTTACCGAAGCGCGGCTGCAGGATGAGGAGTTCTTTTTTCGATTCCGCAGGCGCGTAGGCCTGGTCTTTCAGAATGCGGAAATCCAGTTGTTCAATCCCAGCGTTTTCGATGAGCTGGCCTTCGGACCCTTGCAGCTCCGCTGGCCCAGAGAGAAGATCCGGCGGCGTGTCGAAGAGACGCTGGAGGCGATGGGCATCGCGCACTTGAAAGATCGCGCGCCGCATCGGCTGTCGGGCGGCGAGAAGAAGCGCGTGGCTCTGGCGTCAGTATTGATCCTCGATCCCGAAATACTGCTGCTCGATGAGCCGAGCGGCGCGCTCGATCCGGGCAGCCAGGCCCAGATCGTCGAATTTCTCGTTTCTTGCGGCAATAGCTCGAAGACAGTGGTAACCGCGACGCACGACCTGGATACATTAGAGGACATCGCCGACCGCTGTTATGTGTTCGAGAACGGGCGGGTAGCCGGCCAGGGCACGCCGCTTGAGATTCTTCACGATGTGGCGTTGCTCGAGCGAACCAAGCTTATCCGCCCGCACCACCATGTGCACGGCGCCGGCGGCGGGCAGCCTCATCCGCACCTGCACCAGCACGAAGGCAAGTAGAGACGTTCCGAATGCCTCCTGGCAGGATGGTCCCCAACCTGCTCATGTCGGTGAAATGAACGCAAGCGATCCGTTCGAATCACTTTCCGCTCCGTCTGAGCCGGATGACTCGGTGCAACGCTACTTGCGGGAAATTGGTGCGATTCCTCTCCTAACTCGGGCGCAGGAGGCTGACCTGGGCCGCCGCATGGAGCGCGGAAAGCTGCGCCGCGTACGGGCCCTCAGCCGCTCGTGGCTGGTGCAACAACGAGTGATAGGATTGCTGGCGCAAGTCACCGCCGGTACGCTCGAACGGGATAACGTATTGGAACGGACAGATGCCCGCCATCTTAATCACGTCCATCTTAATCACGCCCATCTTGATCAAGTCGGTGATGGCAATCTGTTTGCGGAAGTTCAACGCCGCTACGGCAAAGTTTGCCGTCTCCAACGCGAGTTGGACTGCCAGCCGCCCGGCGACCCAGCCCGGCAAAGCCGTCTACTGGGCCGGCTCAGACGGGCGAGAGTGGCCGCGGCGCAGAGTATTGGCAAGATCCCGTTTCGTCCCGCCCAATGGAGCGAGTTCGCGAGTGACCTGCAGCGGGCGTCGTCCGAACTGGACAGACTCCACTACGAATTGAAGGAACTCGGGACGCCGTCCGGATGGGAGGCTCAAGTCCGCGCCCGCGTTCTCCGCAGTGAGATTCGGAAGTGCGAGGCCGCCGCCCGCGCCACCCATGCGGAGTTGCAGTCCACTTTGAACAGGATTCGACAAGGTGAGCGGGAAGCCCAACAGGCGAAGGCCGACCTGGTGAAAGCGAATCTTCGCCTGGTGGTCTCGGTGGCCAGGAGACATACGCATCGAGGGCTGCATCTGCTGGACCTGGCTCAGGAGGGCAGTCTGGGACTCATGCGGGCGGCGGATAAGTTCGATTACCGGCTGGGATACAAGTTCTCCACTTACGCGACCTGTTGGATCATGCAAGCCGTGACGCGGGCCATCAGCGACCAGTCCCGAACCATTCGCATTCCGGTAAACGTGAACGATCAATTGAACAAGTTCTATCGGATATCCCGCGACCTCGAGCGGGAGTTGGGTCGCGCTCCGGCGGATGCCGAGATGGCGGACCGCATGAAGATCTCAAGCGAGAAGGTCCGCGAGCTGAGGCTGATTTCCCGGGAGCCGGTTTCCTTAGATACGCCCATCGGGGCCGACGAGGCGTCCACGCTTGGTGAGCTGATCGCGGATCGCACGAGCGCTTCTCCGGCCGACTCGTCGCTGGCCGCTGAGGTGCATCATGAGACGGCCATCATCTTGAAGACGCTTGTCCCCAAAGAAGAACAGGTGCTGCGGATGCGCTTCGGTCTGGGCTGCGCGCGGGCGTACACGCTCGAGGAGATCGGCCAGGGGCTCGAGGTGACACGGGAGCGGGTCCGCCGCATCGAGATTAAAGCGCTACGCAAACTGCGTCAGCCGGACAATGCCCGGCTGTTGCGCGAGTTGCTGGCTTAGCAGCTCAATAGGTGGTCTGGCAGGGGTGAATTTCGCCGGCATGCGCCAATATTGCCGACTGCCGGAACGCGGCCAGAACGGGCCGGCCAATCCAGCATTGCGGCGGGTCCAGGTGAAAGATCCAGGCCACCGTCAGGGCCGTGTCGAAGGTGTTGACCTGCGCCGTAATCTGCCCGGGCGCCACGCCCGGACCCGCGAGAATCCAGGGTATCTGAATCTCGGCGAGCGAGTTCTTGCCGTGGCCGTGCGAGGTTCCGCCATGATCTGAAGTGACCAGGATAAAAGTGGAGCCGCGTGCCCCGAGGCGGTCCACCATCTCGATCACTTGACCGATGTATCCATCGGCGGCCTCGACGGCCTTGTAATACTCGCTGCTGTACCACCCGTGGGCGTGTCCGGCATGGTCGGCGTTATCCAGATGAATGAACATGAGCTCCGGGCGATTCGCCTTCCAGTACCGAATGGCCGCCTCCGTGGTTCGGGCGGCGCCCGGTTCATGCCGCATGATGTCCGGAGCCTGCTTCTCCAGCAAATCGGAAAAACCCCGCCAATCGTGGAACACGGCGATCCGGCTGGCGGGGTACTCGGCGCGCAATACGCCGAAGATAGTGGGGAACTTGCCGTCTTCCGTGCGGCAGGTTGGTTGAAACTCGACCTTATGGCGAAGCCAGCCGTTAGAGGTGATCCCGTGCTGTTCGGGTGCGGCGCCGTTAATCGCCGACGCCCAGTTCGGGCTGCTCAGCGTCGGCATCACGCCGCGCGCCTCCAGCGTCCACGCCGAGCGCGAGATCAGGTCGCGCAATCTCGGCACGTGCGCGGTTGAGACGCCGTCCACGCTCAGCCCGTCCACGCCGATGATGATGACGCTGACGACGGGCAGGCCGCGCCGGGCTTCCACGGACTGCGCGGGTATGATTGAACGGCAGCTCAGCCCCAAAACAAAAAGAACCATTGTTGGTTTGAGCCCCATGCCATATTCATAGCACCGCAATTGCTGCTTTATGATTACGAACCGGCGAAGGTTTGGTTTTTACACCGCGCATTCGGCGGCGCCTGACGACTAGAACTATAATAAGTGCCGGAAGGAAGGAACATAAACGGATGTCTAAGCACAGTCTCTCGAGCATGAGCCGGCGAACCGCCCTCCGGACGTCGGCCGCCATGTTGGGTGGAGCGTTGCTGGGCGGGCGGGCTGCCGCCAGCCCGGAGCCGCCCTTTCAGAACGTCAACACCAATTCCAGTCCGTCCACTCTCAGGATTACGGACATGCGCATTGCAACCGTGCGAAAGCCGGGCCCGAGCCCGTGCACCATCGTCCGGCTCGATACCAACCAGGGCGTCTACGGACTCGGCGAAGATCGCGACGGCGCCAGCGCCACATACGCTCTCTTTCTGAAGAGCCGCGTGGTGGGCGAGAACCCGCTCCGCATCACTTACATCTTTGAGAAGATCAAGCAATTCGGCGGTCACTCGCGGCAGGCCGGTGGAGTGGTCGCCGTGGAAGAGGCGCTCTGGGATATCGCCGGCAAAGTGTATGGCGTGCCGATCTACCAGATGCTGGGCGGCAAATTTCGCGACAAGGTTCGCATTTATGCCGACACGGAGGAGTCAAAGGACATCAAGGAATACGCCGCGCGTCTGAAAGCCCGCAAAGAGGAAATGGGCCTCACCTGGCTGAAGATGGACCTGGGAATCATTATGGTGGAAGACATTCCCGGCACCGTGACGCGCCCCTCGGGCTTGAGTCGATGGGAGTCAAATTCTCTCCCTCATCCCTTCATCGCGACCGAAGTCACCGACAAGGGAATCGAGAAGCTGAGCGAGTATGTAGCGGCGGCCCGCGAAGCCGTCGGAATGGAGATTCCGCTTTCCATGGACCACCTTGGCCACATCGGCGTGAACTCCATCATCCGGCTGGGAAAGGCCTATGAGAAATACAATCTCTCCTGGATGGAAGATGTGGTGCCCTGGCAGTATACCGAGATGCTGCAGCATATCACGGCGGAGAGCCCCACCCCGATACTGACAGGCGAAGACATCTACTTGAAAGAGGGCTTTATCAATCTATGCGCGAAGCACGCCGTAAGCAAGATTCATCCCGATATCTCGACGTCGGGCGGAATCCTCGAGACGCATAAGATCGGCGACGCCGCCATGGAATACGGAGTGCCCATGGCGATGCACTATGCGGGACTACCGATCGGCGCCCTGGCGAGCGTACACTGCGCGGCGGCCACCGAGAATTTCCTGGCGTGCGAGAATCACTCGCTGGACGTGCCATGGTGGCAGGACCTGGTGGAAGGCATCCCCAAGCCCATCATCGATAAGGGCTTCATCGCGGTTCCCGACAAGCCCGGCCTCGGCATCACGCTCAACGAAGACGTGGTGAGGCAGCACCTGGCGCCTGACACGGGATTTTTCGAGCCCACTCCCATGTGGGACAAAGAACATTCCTCGGACCGGCTCTGGAGCATGGCGCCTCGAGCGGCGGCCGGTAGCTCATAAGTTTAGTAGGACAGGCCGGAGGCCCGTCCCACCCTACTGGATGGCCACCGTCACCACGTTCGACGCGATGCCTGATACTGTCACACTGACATTGACAGTCCCACTGCCGGCCAGGCTCGACGGCATCAACACGTTCACCTGGTCTTCCCCGGCATAGTTGGGGGCTGCGCCGGCATAAGCGGCCGGGAGCGTCTGGCTGCCTATCGTCACCGTCACATCGGACAGTGCGGCGCGGTTCTGAATGCCGGTCCCATAGAGCACCAGGGCGGTGTTGCCACCACTGACATCCAAGGGAACGGCAACGCAGGTAGCGGCTGCCCCGGAGCACTGGAAGATATCGACGGTGGTCTGCGTGCCATTCGTCTCATTAGTGACCAACTGCGCCGCGGCCACGCCTTTGCCAGTCTCGTTCGCGGAGAACAGGCCAGGCGCTATCTCGGCCAGCGTTACGGAACCCATCTGGCTGCCGTTGGCGGTGGTGATGGTAATGGTCGCCGCGCCGGTGCTGGCGGTCTGCGGGATCTCCGCGTTAATCTGTGTGGGACCGGCGTAGAACAAGGGCAGTGCGGTTTTGGCGCCGCTGCTATCGGTAATAGTCCCGCTGGTCCCACCCAAATTGGTAGGCAGCGGCAGCGACGTCGCCGACGTTCCGGTGGCGGCCAGGCTGCTTCCGTAGATGCTCACGATCGAGCCAGGGGCCACCGGCGCCGTGCCGCTGGCGGCCGAAACCGTCACTGGCGCGGCGATTGCAACGGCAAAGGTATTCAGCAGCACTGTCACGTTGTTCCCGAATGAATCGGAGAAGGCCAGGTCCGGCTTGCCATCCCCGTTGAAGTCCCCGACCGTCGCCGACGTAGGCTCCGTATTTGTTCCCACCGCGAACGGGCTGCCTGGGGCCGGTGTGAACCCGCCCGTTCCGTTGCCCAGCAGCACCGTTACGGTGCTGTCGACGAAATTTGCTACGGCGAGATCCGGGTTGCCATCCCCGTTGAAATCCGCCACGGCCACGGAGTCAGGGCCCGATCCCACCTTGTAAGGACCCGGGCCCGCCGTGAACCCGCCCGTTCCGATGCCCAGCAGCACCGTTACGGTGTTGTCGCCACTATTTGCGACGGCGAGGTCCGTTACGCTGTCCCCGTTGAAGTCCCCCACCGCCACGGAGACAGGTTCCGACCCCACCGCGAATGGACTGCCCGGGGCTGGCACGAACTGGCCCGCTCCGTTGCCCAGCAGCACCGTCACGCTATCGTCACCAAAATTTGCGATGGCGAGGTCCGGCTTGCCATCCCCGTTGAAATCCGCCACCGCCAGGGAAGCTGGGAAAGCTCCCACGGGTCCCACGGCGAACGGGCTGCCCGGCGCCTCTGTAAACCCGCCTCCTCCGTTGCCCAGCAGCACGGTTATGGTGCTGTCGCCATAACTTGCTATGGCGAGGTCCAGATTGCCATCCCCGTTGAAGTCCGCCGTCACCACGAAGTAAGGCTTTGATCCCACCGTTAAAGGGCTGCCCGCGGGCGTGAACTCGCCTTTTCCATTGCCCAGCAGAACCGTTACGGTGCCGTCGCCCTGATTTGTGATGGCGAGGTCCAGCTTGCCGTCCCCGTTAAAGTCCCCTACCGCCACGGAATCAGGACTTGATCCCACCGGGAACGGGCTGCCCGCGGCCGCCGCGAAGTCGCCCGTTCCGAGGCCTAGCAGCACTGTCACATTATTGCTTCCAAGATTTGCGATGGCGAGGTCCGGCTTGCCATCCCCGTTGAAGTCCCCCACCGCCACGAAATCGGGACTTGTTCCTGCCGGGAATGGGCTGCCCGGAGCACCCGTAAACTGTGCATTCGCGGCGGCCGAGAGCGCCAACAGGATGCTGATAGCCCGAGAAATCCCTGGCAGTTTATATGTCGTCATGACAGCGTCCTCTGAAGCGGATGTTACACGCCTGGAGGTGCGCTCCGCAAGGGGCGATATAATTATGGACCAGAACTCCACTCTCATGAAACGCTCATGAAACTTTGGCACGCGATCGGGGCGGCGGCTCTGGTGGGATTGCCCGGCCTGGCGCAGGCGGTGGACTTTGCGACCGAGGTGCATCCGATCCTGGCGTCGCGATGTGATGTCTGCCATAGCGGCGCGAAGCCCGCGGGCGGCCTATCGCTGGCCAGCCGTGCGCTGGCGCTGAGCGGCGGTATCAGCGGTCCCGCGATCGAGCCTGGCAGGGGCGCGGAGAGTCTGCTGATCCAGAAGGTCAGCGGGAAGAAGGGCGCTACCATGCCGGCAGGCGGCGAGCCCCTGACCGCGGCGCAGATTGCCACGCTGCGCGCATGGATCGACGAAGGCGCTGTCTGGCCGGAGACCCCGGCGGCGCCTGCCGCGGGCTGGTCCGCGCCCATCGCGCCGCGCCGGCCGGAGGCGCCAGAGAACGCCGAAGCGCATCCCATCGACCGTTTTATCGCGGCATATTTCGCCGAGCACGCCATGGCGTTTCCGGCAACCGCCGGGGATGCGCTGTATGCGCGGCGCGTCTATTACGACTTGTGGGGACTGCCGCCCACTCCGGAGCAGCTCGATGCTTTCGTCCGGGAATCGAGCGCGGACAAGCGCGCGCGGCTCGTTGATACGCTGCTCGGCAACTCCCAGCTCTACGCGGAGAATTGGGTGAGTTGGTGGAACGATCTGCTGCGCAACGATATGGGTGGGAATTATCAGGGCGAGCGCAAATCCATTACGGACTGGCTGGTGCGCGCTCTCGAGCGCAACCTGCCGTATGACCAGATGATTGCGGCGCTGGTAAATCCAGTGGAGAAAGACGACCCCGACGGTTTTCTGATCGGCGTTAACTGGCGCGGCGACGTCAATGCGAGTCAGACCGCGTATATGCAGGCGGCCCAAAACACGGCCCAGGTATTTCTGGGAGTCAATCTGAAGTGCGCCTCGTGCCACGACAGTTTCATTAACCGGTATAAGCTGCGCGAGTCATACGGCATGGCGGCGCTGTTCTCTACGGAAGCGCAGCTCGAGTTGGTGCGATGCGACGTGAAGACCGGCAAGTACACCGGACCGCAACTGCTCTATCCGGACCTGGGCACGGTGTCGGAGAACGCCACGCTGGAGGAGAGACACGCGGCGGCGGCCCGGTTTTTCACTGACCCGCGCAATGGCCGCGTGGCGCGCACCATCGTGAATCGCTACTGGCAAAAGCTATTCGGACGGGGCCTGGTGGAGCCAGTGGACGAGATGGATGGCGAGCCCTGGAACGCCGACCTGCTGGATTGGCTGGCATCGGACTTCACCGCGCACGCGAGCGATCTGCGCTACTTGTTGCGGCTGATGTTGACCTCGAAGGCTTACCAGTCGGTGGCGGCCGTCACCGCCGAGCAGGCCGAGAAACCGTATGTGTTTCGCGGGCCGATAGTGCGCAGGCTCTCGGCTGAGCAGTTTGCCGACACCGTTTGCATGGTTACCGGGGAATGGCGGCTGCTCGAAAACGGAAAGGAAGCGCTGCCGGCGCGAGACTGGCAGTTCAAAGCGTCGCCGCTGGCGCTGGCGTTGGGCAGGCCGATTCGGGACCAGGTGTTCACCACCCGTGACAACCGTCCTACGACGTTTCAGGCGCTCGAGTTGGCCAATGGGGCGAGCTTGGAACATACGCTGCGGCGGGGCGCCCTGCGGTTGCTCGGCCGTTTGCCGCCTGCGCCCGAGAATCTGTTTGACAGCGGCGTGCTGCGCAAGGGCGCCGTGGCATTCGATATCGACATCTCCGGCTTGAGTCAGTTGTGGCTGCTCGAGGAGGATGCCGGGTCGTACGATCGGGCTCGTACGTTGGCGGGATGGGCGGAAGTCGAGCTGAGCGGGCCGGGAGGCTCGCGCAAGCTGACCGGCCTGGCGGCGTTGGCGGTGGGCACTCAAAAGGTCATTCCCATCGCCGGACTTGGATACACGCGCATGCGCGGCAGCGTGGCGCTGGACAACCGTTCGCTACCCAGCGACATCGAGGGCTCCGTGCGCTTTTTCGTTTTCGGCGCCGAGCCGGATGGCGAGCGCCTCGTGCGCGTGGCCGGACCGCCGCCGGTGGCCGCGCCGCCGGTGCTTTCGAGCGTCGACGAAACTATTTCGCGTCTATACCGACAGCTTCTCGCACGCGAGCCGAACCTGGATGAGCGAAACCTCGTAAGGAAGTATTTTAGGGGCGGCCGCCTGGAGCCTGCCGCGCTGGAGGATTTTCTGTGGAGTCTGTTGCTGCATCCGGAATTTCAGTATTTATATTGATGTGGGCCGGCGCCGCGTTCGGGGCAGATGACAGTGCCGGCGGCGCGGTTTACCAGAAGCACTGCGCGCAGTGTCACGATGTGGGCGTGGCGCGGGCGCCGCAGCCGGCCGCCATGAAGGCGATGACTCCCGAACGCGTTTTGGCGGCATTGACCAGCGGAAAGATGGCCGAACAGGGAAAAGCGCTGACGACGGCCGAGGCACGCGCGGTTTCGATGTTCGTCACCGGCAAGTCGTTTGGAGCCGTGGAAGCCGCCGGCCCGGCAAGACAAGGGTTGTGCGCGGATTCCGCGGCGGCTTTCGACCGGCCGTTTTCCGGCGCTTATTGGAACGGCTGGGGCGTGGACGCGGCCAATCACCGCATGCAGCCGGCGGCCATGGCGGGCTTGAGCGCGGAGCAGGTTGCAAGATTGAAACTGAAGTGGGCGTTCGGTTTTCCCGGAGGAGTTCGCGCATTTGCGCAACCGACGATCGCTGGAGGAAGAGTCTTCGTGGGCAGCGACACAGGCAAAATTTATTCATTGGATGCCGCGACCGGCTGCACTTACTGGATGTTCCAGGCCGGCTCGCCGGTGCGCACTGCGATCAGCATAGGCCCGCTGGGTGCGCGCTGGGCAGCGTATTTCGGCGACCAGGGGGCGCAGGCTTACGCCGTGGATGCGGCCACCGGCGCGCTTTTATGGAAGGCGCGCGTCGATGACCATCCGGCGGCCATAATTACTGGCGCTCCGGCGCTCTACGATGGACGGTTGTATGTTCCGGTTTCCTCGTACGAGGAAGTGACCGGCGCCGGCACCACTTACGAATGCTGCAAATTCCGGGGCGGCGTGACGGTGCTCGACGCAGCCACGGGCAAACAGATCTGGAAGAGTTACACCATTTCGGACGCGCCTCGCCCGGTTCGCAAGAACAAGCAGGGCACGCAACTGTGGGGGCCATCGGGCGCGGCCGTATGGTCGTCGCCCACGCTGGATCTGAAGAAGCGCGCGGTTTATGTGACTACCGGCGACGCCTACTCCGATCCGCCGGCGCGCACCAGCGACGCGTTCGTGGCGTTCGATATGGATACGGGGAAGATGCTGTGGTCGCGGCAGATGACTGCCGGTGATGCGTTCACCGTAGGGTGTCCTTCAGGGCCCAATTGCCCGGAAGCCAATGGACCGGATTTCGATTTCGGCTCGTCGCCAAGCCTGGTGGATCTGCCGAACGGCAAGCGCGCGCTGGTGGCCGGGCAGAAATCGGGCATGGTTCATGCGGTGGATCCGGATCAACAGGGCGAGGTGTTGTGGCAGACGCGTGTGGGCAAGGGCGGGTCGCTCGGCGGAGTGCAGTGGGGCTCCGCGGCGGACAGTCAAAACGTCTATGTGGCTCTCTCAGACTTCAGCTCGGCGATGGCGTGGGGGCCGGAGCCGGGTGCGAATAAGACTATATTCGGCGCGTACTTCAAGGCCGATTCGAAAGCGGGCGGCGGTATGTTTGCGCTGAACCTGGCAACGGGCGAACGCGCCTGGTACACACCGCCTCCGGGTTGCAGAGAGAAGGTTGGATGCAGCCCTGCGCAGTCCGCGGCGGTGACGGTGATTCCCGGGGCGGTGTTTTCTGGCGCCCTCGATGGGCATCTGCGCGCTTACTCGACCGCCGATGGGCGGATCTTCTGGGACGTGGACACTGCCATCGAGTACACCACGGTGAACGGAGTCAAGGCGGCGGGTGGATCGATCGACGGTCCCGGGCCGGTGGTGGTGGGAGGCATGCTGTACGTGAATTCGGGGTACGGGTTTTTGGGTGGAATGCCGGGGAACGTGTTGCTGGCGTTTTCGGTGGACGGCAGATAGGGAGAGCGACATGAATACGGATCTCTCGCGGCGGGGTTTCCTGCGTGCTTCGGGAGCGGCGGCGCTGGCGGCTATGGCCGGTTCCGAGCCACGGCTATTGGCGAGTACTAAGATCGCACCGCGCGCCGACTGCATGATCCTGCTGTGGATGGCGGGCGGCATGGCACAGACCGAGACTTTCGATCCTAAGCAGTACACGGAGTTTGCGCCGGGCATGGAGTCGAAGCGGGTGCTCAGCACGTTTCCGGCGATCGGCACTTCAGTCGACAACATCAAGATCTCGGCGGGGCTGGAACGTATCGCCAGGATCATGGACAGGGGCACGCTGATCCGGTCGCATCGCGTGGGCGATCTGGGTTTCATCCTGCACTCGCGCCATCAGTATCACTGGCACACCGGATATGCGCCTCCGCTGTCGGTGGCGGCGCCGCACATGGGCGCGATGATCTCGCGCACCCTGGGGCCACGCAATCCGGACATTCCGGCGTTCATCGATATCGGACAGAATCTCGAAATCGGCGCGGAGACCGATTCGGTGAAGGCTTTTCACACGGGCGGCTTTTTGGGCAGCGAGCATGCGCCGTTTCTGATTGCCGACCCGAAGGACGCGGTATCGCGCGTGCGGCCGTCGGAGCACGTGGGGCCGGAACGGTTCGCCAATCGCTACGAACAATACAAGCAACTGGTGGCGGCCAGCCCGGTAGGCCAGTACGGCAGCGACTTCCAGCGCGAGAGTTTGCTGCGGTCGCTCGAAAACGCTCACAGGCTGCTGAGTTCGCCGGCCGCCAAGGCATTCGACTTGAGCCTGGAGCCGAAGGCGCATTACGACGTTTATAATACTGGCCGGTTCGGGCTGGGCTGTCTGCTGGCACGGCGGTTGGCGGAAGCCGGCGCGCGGTTCGTAGAAGTTACCACGGAGTACATTCCCTTCCGCTACTGGGACACTCACGAGAACGGTCATAAGCGCACCATCGGGATGAAGGAGACCATTGACGCGCCGGTTGCACAGTTGATCCTCGAACTGGAAGAGCGCGGGCTGCTGGATCGCACGCTGGTGGTGCTGGCCAGCGAGTTCGGCCGCGACATGATGACCGAGGGCAAGCCGGGCGCGACGGTGAAGGACCAGGTCAAGCAGCCCGACATCATGACCGAGCCGAAGCATTACGGGATGCACAGGCACTTCACCGAAGCATGTTCCGTGCTGATGTTCGGCGGGGGCGCGCCGAAGGGAAAGCTATACGGCCGGACGGCGGACGAGCGGCCCTGCGGCATCGTGGAAAATCCGGTGACAATCGAAGACCTCCACGCCACCATATACACAGCGATGGGTATTGCTCCGGACACTGCCTATGAAGTCGAGAAACGCCCCTTCTATGTGACTAAGGATGGGAAGGGCAAAGCTGTCGCCGAGTTACTCCGCCTATAAGATTTCACCGTTTATTCATCGTTCTGCAACGCACCGGGCCTTACCCTTGGGATAGGAACATTTCTAAGTCGAAATGTTTTGGCCATTCCGAGGAGCCTGGATGAAGAGAACCTCGTTGCATTTTCTTTGGAAGGACCGGGGCGCGGCGGACGGCTTTCGCAGCGCGGTTTCGCTGCACGGGCACACGCGCCATTCCTGGGAGAACCTGCGCTTCCTGCATACCTTCAGGCTGCCTTTGCCGCTGATACCGGCGGCGCTGCGCGTGGCGGGCTGGCACCACCGCCGCGCCACCGGCCGCAAAATGGAACTCGAGCGAGTGCTGTGGACTCCGCCGCTCGCGCCGGTGGAGGCGCACGCGGTGGAAGCCGGCCAGATTCGCAGCCTGGGCCCGCAACCTATCGTCTCACTGACCGATCACGACGATATCGAAGGCGGATTAGCGGCGCGGCGAAGCTTTCCCGAGCGCGCCGCGCCGGTTTCACTCGAATGGACCGTCCCGTTCGGTCCCACTTTCTTCCATTTGGGAGTACACAATCTTCCCGCCGGGGCGGCGCGCGAGATGGCCGCCGATATGTATCGGTACACCGCGCATCCGGAGCCGGCGCGGCTCGGGGAGCTGCTGGAGACGCTCGATGAGCGCGAGGATATTCTGGTAGTCCTGAACCATCCCCTTTGGGACGAGGCGGGCATCGGAACGGAGCATCATCGGGCGGCGGTTGCGGCGCTCGTTTCGAGGCATCGGAAATGGATTCACGCGCTGGAGCTCAACGGCCTGCGCTCGCGGGAAGAGAACCAGGAGACACTGGAGCTGGCGCGCGTCTCGAAACTGCCGGCGATTTCGGGAGGCGACCGGCACGGCCTCGAGCCCAACGCCAACCTGAACCTGACGCAGGCGGCCAGCTTCGCGGAATTCGCGGCGGAGATACGGCGGGACGGGCTGAGCCGCGTGCTCTTCATGCCGCAGTATCGCGAGCCGTTGCGGCTGCGCTGGTTCGAGACCGTGAAGGATATTGTGCGCTGCCATCCCGGGATCGAGCGGCGGCGCTGGGTGGATCGCTTCTTCTATGATTGCGAGGACGGCGTGCGGCGGCCGCTGGCGGAACTCTGGCCGAATGAAGGGCCGGCACTGCTGCGCTCGCTTTTCGCCATACTGCGGCTATCGGAATCACACAGCCTGCGGGCGGCCCTGCGTTGGGCAATAGCCGATCCGGCGGAGATGCTACCCTGGCCAGCTCCGCGACACGTACCCTTGTAGTACCCGCATGACTACGCTAATCGCGCTGTGTGCCTGATAATAGGCTCCAGGGAGACCCATGTGGCCATTGACGGCATTCGCGGCGATCGCCGCATTCAGCAGCGTTACCCCGTTGCTTTGGAATTGGAGTACAAGGTGATGACGGGCGGTGCGGTAATTGGCTCGGGCACCGGAAAGACCGGGAACATCAGTAGCGGCGGCGTTCTGTTTCGTACGGAGGATAAACTGACGGCGGGCCCCGCCGTAGAGCTCTCGATTCGCTGGCCGGCGGTTTCGGAGAGTGCGCCGTTTGTCGAGCTGCGCATGTCCGGACGGATTGTGCGGAGCGACGCGAACGGGACCGCGGTGGAGATGCGCCGGTACCATTTTCAACAGCCCGGCAACGTCGGCTCCGCCGTCGATCAAGCTTTTGGCAGTGCCATGATTCAGTGAACCGCTCCCTCCGGTCAAGGCTCGGTAACCGGAAGCGATATTGAGAGACAATGATACTAGCGGCGACACTAGCGGCGCGAGATGCCCATACGAGCGGAATACCGAAAGTACTATGACGCGCGGTGGCGCAAATTCCGGCTGAGTATGCTGGAAGCGGCCGGGCACGTGTGCCAGATGTGCCGCCAGCCGCACCGGCTGCTGAACGTAGTGCACCTCTCGCACGATCCGGCGGACCGCACATCGCTGACGGTACTATGCCCGAGCTGCCATTCAAAGTACGAGACAGCCCAGCGCATCGCCATGACGCGGCGCACGCGGGCGCGCAAACACGGGCAGATGTGGCTTACGGAAGAAATGGAAGTCGCTCCGCTGCCCATACGGATGTGGCCTATGCGGCTGCGCCAGATGAATCTGTTTTGAGGCGTTCGTGCTAGCACCCGGCACCCTCTTACGCTAAGATTCATATTCATGGAACCAATAGACCGAAGGGGCTTTCTCATTTCAGGCGCGGCAGCCCTCTGGCAGGTGGCTGACAGAGCCCAGGCGCGGCCGCTGGACGCTTCACCGAGACACGTTCTATCGATGAACCGCAACTGGCTCTACGGCGGACGCGCCGTTCCAGGCTGCGCGGGCGCCAATTTCGACGACAGCAAATTCCAGCGCGTCACCATCCCGCACACTAACAAAAGCTTCTCCTGGCATAGCTTCGACGAAAAGGATTTCCAGTTTATCTCGATCTACCGGCGGCATTTCAAGCTGCCGGCGGAATTGAAGGGCCGCAGCATCTTCGTGGACTTCGCCGGCGTCATGACGGCCGCAACGGTAACTGTTAACGGCCACAAGCTCGGGGAGTATCGCGGCGGATACACGCCATTCTCCTTCGACCTGACGCCGCACCTGAATTGGGACGGGCCCAACATACTGGCCGTGGAAGTGGATTCGACCGAGCGAGCTGACATCCCGCCTTTTGGAGGGGAGATCGATTATCTGACCTTCGGCGGCATCTATCGGGAAGTCTCGCTGCGCGCGGTGCCGCAGGTTCATCTTGAAAATATCTTTGCCAAACCGGTGAACGTGCTCGTCGACGGCCGAAGCGTGGAGGTGAAATGCTTTCTTAGCGAGCAGGCGGGCTCGACGCGGCCTCCGCTGACGCTGAAAGTGGAACTGCGCGACGGGAATCGTACGCTGGCGGCGGCGTCCCAGGAGGTTCCGGCTTCGGGCGGCGCGCACACCGTGACACTGGCAAGTCTTGGCGCGGTGGATCTGTGGGACCTCGATCATCCCAAGCTGTACCAGGTGGTGGCGCGCCTCGCCGAGGGACCGAAGGTCATCGACGAGCATGCCACGCGCATCGGTTTCCGCGAAGCGCGTTTTACCCCACAGGGCTTCATGTTGAACGGGAAGCACATCAAGCTGCGCGGCCTGAATCGCCATCAGACCTTCCCCTTCGTGGGCGGCGCCATGCCGGCGCGGGTACAACGGCGCGATGCGCTGATCCTGAAGAAGGAGCTGAAGTGCAATATCGTGCGGACCTCGCATTACCCGCAATCGACGCACTTCCTGGACGCCTGCGACGAGGCCGGGCTGCTGGTATTCGAGGAGATTCCCGGCTGGCAGCACATCGGCGACAAAGCCTGGCAGGACTTGTCGGTACGCAATGTGGAGGCGATGGTTCGCCGCGACTGGAACCATCCGTCCATCGTGCTGTGGGGCGTGCGCATCAACGAATCGCGCGACAACCACGATTTCTATACGCGCACCAACGCGGTGGCCCACGAGCTGGACAATTCGCGGCAGACCGGCGGCGTGCGCTACTTCGCGGAATCGGAGCTGCTGGAAGACGTCTTCACGCGCAACGATTTCGGATTTCCGCTGGTGGCGCCCAACCACCCGTTGTATCTGAACACGGAATTCAGCGGCCACATGTTTCCCACCAAACGTAGCGACAACGTGGACCGGGTGATGGAACACGCCTTGCGGCACGCGCGCGTACACAACCAACTGGCTTCCGACGACCGCTACGCCGGGGGGCTCGGCTGGTGCGCGTTCGATTACAACACGCACGCCAACTTCGGCTCGGGCGATAAGATCTGCTATCACGGTGTGACCGATATCTTCCGCATTGCGAAGCCCGCGGCGCACTTCTATCGCTCGCAGTGCGACCCGAAGGAAGAGGTCGTGATGGAGCCGTGTTTCAACTGGTCGCAGGGCGATCAATCGGAAGGCGGCGGCATACGGCACGCGGTCATTGTCTCGAATTGCGACCACCTGAAGATTTACCTCAACGGCCAACTGATGCAGGAGCTTGATCCGGACCGGACGACCTATGGGAACCTGCCGCACCCGCCCTTTGTGGCCGACATGATGAGCCACGATCTGGGAGGCTGGGGCGATCTGCGTATTGACGGGTACATCGGCGGTGAGAAGGCTATCTCGAAGACCCTGCCGGGCAACGATTGCGACCGGCAGTGGCACGTGGAGCCGGACGATGGAGAACTCGCAGGCGATGGCGTGGACGCAACGCGCGTGGTGCTGAGAGTGACCAACGAGCACGGCGGCGCGCGGCCGTTCTCGACAGGGGCGATTGCGCTGCGCCTGGAAGGTCCCGGCGATATTATCGGCGAAAACCCGTTTTCACTGGCGGCCGGGGTGGGCGCGGTTTGGGTCAGGAGTAGGGAAGCGGCGGGCACGATCCGGCTGCACGCGCGACATCCCTACCTGGGGGAAAAGACGGTGGAGATCCTGGTGAAGGCTGCCGAACCAGAGCAGGTATAAGGATGGCTCCGCGGGCATCCCCGCTATTCTTTCGGTCCCTTTCAACTTAGTTCTGCTAACTCGTGGCTGCGTAAGTCGGGCTTTGTAAATCGTTGTAAATGTTCCTCACTCTCTGATAGCCCCCGCATCTATGCAAGTGGGGGAGGAAGAAAGGAGCGGATATGAGAAGCCCAATGAACAAAGCCGGAAGGGCGATGCTCCTCCTGCTTGCGTCCGCGGCGTTAGCCGCGGCCAGTACGACTAGCATGCCCCTGCCGGGAGCGGTGAACTACGTGGAGGGTCAGGTGGCGCTGGAGGGTCAGAATCTGCCGGCTGGGCAGGGTGGCTCGGCCATGCTCGAAACCAACCAGGTCCTCACTACGAGCCAAGGGAGGACGGAACTGTTGCTCACACCCGGTGTATTCTTACGCATAGGCGACAACAGCGAGGTGCGCATGGTCTCCCCAGACCTTATAAATACCCAAGTCGAGCTGATGCGCGGTTCGGCCATGGTGGAAGTAACCGAGTTATTCAAGGGAAATAACTTGTCCGTGTTGGTGGCTGGCGTGGCCACGCGGATCGACAAAATGGGACTGTACGATTTCAATGCGGACCAGCCTGCCATTAGTGTGCTGGATGGCGAAGCAACAGTGTCCGAAGGAGACATGCACGTTAACGTGAAAAAGGGACACACGGTTCTGCTTGCCACCGGGCAGCCGTTCAAAGCGCAGAGCTTCAATAAGGATGCGGTCGAAGGCGATCCGCTGTATCGCTGGAGCCAACTGCGGAGCGAGTATGAAGCGCAGGCCAATATTCAGACGGCCCAAGCCATCGTGGTAAACGGCGGGTGGTATGGGCTTGGTTGGTACTGGGATCCGTTCTGGGACTGCTACGCTTTCCTGCCTGGAGACGGCATCCTGTATAGCCCGTTCGGCTGGGGATTCTACTCGCCAGGGCTTGTGTGGAGAGCGCCGCGCCCGATCTACGGCCACAATCCGGTGGCCGGGTCGCGAGGCTCGAAGCCGGCCTCGGTGGGATCCGCCAGGGTGACTCAAGCCTCCAGAGGCTCCAGCGGTGCTCGCGTGGGCGGCGGTGGTTTCCACGGCGGCAGCGGTGGTGGCGGCGGCTTTCACGGCGGCGGTGGTGGTGGCGGCGGTCGTCGTTGACCGGGCTATCGATCAAAACGTCCTACCAAGGGGTCACGCGATGAGCGCGACCCTTTTTTTGTCCCAGGCCAGCACTAGACGACGCGTCCAATCGCACGTCCGGCGACGTGCCCCGAGAGCACGCAGCCGCCCAGGAACGTCCCTTCCAGCGACCCCTTGCCGTGAATTCCACCCCCGCCGAAGCCCGCCGCTTCGCCCACCGCGTAAAGCCCTGGTATGGGCTGGCCGTCCGCGGCGCGCAGCACGCGGCACTGCAAATCCGTCTGGATGCCACCCAGGCTCTTGCGCGCCAGGATGAACTCGCGAATGGCGATCAGCGGCCGCGCTTTCGGATCCAGGATCTTTTGGAATTTGCACGTGCGTACACGATCGCCGCGATAGCCCAGGCAGTTCGCAATGCGCCGCAGTTGATCGTCGTTATGATACGCCGGGCCGCGCTCGATCATCCCGTCCCACGCTCGAATAGTCGCTTCCATGCGCGCGCGGTCCAGCTTCAGGCCGTAGAGACTCTTCCCGTCCATCCGCTCCATAAGCTGATCGAGCGTATCGGCCGTCACGATGTCGTCCGGACAATCGCGGATGAGTCTGTTCACCAGTTCCTTGTTGCCGAACACCAGGCTGGCGGCCAGGGCGAGTCTCTTCTTATAGCGGAAGGCGGTCATGTAATCGCAGCCCGAGACAGCCAGTTCCTTGATCGCGATCTTCCAGTTCATCACCTGCCACGAATACTTGCCGGGCTGCTGCAATACGCTGGCCACCAGATGGCGCGTGTCGCCATAGGCCAGCATGGGGCCGGGGTTCATGATGCGCTCGCCGCGCGCGTTCAACCACAGCGCCGAGCGCGGCGGCACCAGGCTCAGACCATCGCCGGGCCGTCGCTTGGCGGGATGGTGCACGCCGGCGGCATAGTGCCATTGCAGGTCCAGATGCGTGAGGGCGCCGCCCGCTTCCGCTACCTTGTCGTGCAGCATCCCGTCGCCATAGATGTGCGCGCCATTCAACAGCTCCTCCGGCGGATCGCCCCACGGCCGATACCAATGCGCGCGCACGCGGCTGAGGTCGCCGCCGCAGATGCCGCCCGACGCGATTACGACGTGTTCCGCTTGAGCTTGTATCTCGCCATCGCCGGGCATGTCGTGCATGTCGCGGCCGCGCACGCCGGTGGCACGGCCGTTCGCCAACTCGATCCCGGAAACCTCCGTGTCAAAAAGCAACTCCAGGTTTCGCTTGCGCGGATGCGCTTCGAGCGCTTGCAGGAGACGATGGATGATTTCATGGCCCGTCCCCCAAACGATATGCCATCGCGGGACGGTGTTGCCCGGCCCGTAGAGACCGCGCTCGGCCCAGTTCACCACCGGCAGAAATGCGATCTTCCTGCGATCCAGGAATTCGAAGATATACTCGATCGAATTCTCGCAGTAGAACTGGCCCCAGGCTCGCGGCCATCGGTCGCCTGGCTGGTAGTCGGCCACGCTTTGCCAATCGCTCCAAGCCAGCTCCGGCGAATCGCGTATGCCCAGCCGGCGCTGGTGCGGCGTGCCCGCCAGGTGCACTCCACCAAACGATTCTTTCGCCAGGCCGCCGAACTTTTCGCGCGTGTCCTTGTCGATCAGCAACACGCGCCGGCCCTGGTCGAGCGCCTCGCAGGCGGCCACGATGCCCGCGAGGCCGCCGCCGGCAATCACCACTTCCGTCTGGTAGCTCTTTCGGCCGCTCATGCGATCTCCGTAGCCGGAATGCTATTGTCCCACCATCGAGCCGTTTTCAATGGACTATCCTGATATCTATGCGTCTTTCGTTCGCTTCCTACGCCTTGCGTGGATTCTTCGGAACGCTTCTGGCCGTGGTTTGTCTCGGTCAGGACGGCTCCGACCCTTGGCCCACGACCGCCCTTCTGGAGCCCCCGGCGCTGGTCCAGGCGCTCCAATCCGCCAAACCCCCCACTGTCTTGTGCGTGGCCTTTCCGGTCCTCTATCGCAACAAGCACATCATCCACGCAGTCTACGCCGGCGCCGGCTCGAAACCCGAGGGCATCGAGTCTCTCAAGAAAGCCGTCGCTGACCTGCCCAAGGACGCCGATATCGTGATCTATTGCGGCTGCTGCCCCATGGTCAGATGTCCCAACATCCGCCCCGCTTATCGCACGCTCCACGAAATGGGCTTCACCCACGTTCGCGTGCTCAACATTCCGACTAACATGCACACGGATTGGTTCAGCAAGAGCTACCCTTCCGAGCCGGACAGTCCGAGCGAATCTTCTAAGTGATAGCCCGCAAAACGGCGCGCGGGCAGTTATTCGAAGGCAATGAGGCGCCCGCGCGCCTTTGCGGGCTAGGGCAGTCTCCAAGTAATGCGTGAGACGTTTGTGTCCGCTTCAGCACAAAGATATTGGATGAAAATCGCTCAAGTCCTGATCCTGACGCTGGCCGCCGGCCTGACTGCCCGCGCGGATTTCAGTTACACCTCGACCCGGAAATCGACGGCAGGGCAGACCGCGTCGAAGGCCGGCGACCAAACCACCAAGCACTACCTCAAAGGCCAGAAGATGAAGATCGACAGTGGCGGCAGAGCCACGGTGATCGACTTCGACGAGCAGACCGTCACCTCCATCGACAATAACGGGAAGACCTATACCGTAACCAAGTTCGGCGATCTCGGCCAAACGCTCAAAAGCGGCGACGTGGAGCTAAAAGTCGACGTCAAGAAGACCGGCGAGACCAGGAACATCAACGGCTACAATGCCAGCGAAGTGGTCCTGACGATGGATATCGACAATCCCCAAGGCGCGGCGGCAGGCATGAAAATGCAGATGGAGATGCATATGTGGCTCTCGCCCGATGTGCCGGGGGCTCAGGAGCTGCGGGCGTTCCATGAGAAGAATCGCGACCGCTTTCCCTGGGCCGCGCTGGGCGGCGGCGGAAACCAAAGCATGCAAAAAGCCATGGTGGACTTGCAACGCAAAATGGCCGACATGAACGGCGTGGCCGTCCTGCAGGTAGTGAAGATGAAATCCGGCGGCAATGACGCGCAAGCGGCGCAAATGCAGCAGGGCATGGCCCAGGCGCGCGCGCGGTTGGAGGAAATGCAAAAGCAGGGAGGACCGCAAGCCGCAGCCGCCGCACAGGCGCTGGCCCGCATGGGCGGCACGTCGTCCAGTACCGGCGCGCTCTTTGAGACGACCACGGAGTCTGGCGACTTCTCCACCGGCAGCATTCCGGATTCGGTTTTTGCGATTCCGGCCGGTTACCAGAAGTCGGACAAAAAATGAACCCGTGCCATCCAACAGCCGTACAATGTATCGAAAGGAATAAAACGTCATGTCGTTTCTGAGTTTCCGCATGGCCCTCCCGGCCCTTCTTCTCCTGGCTCCCGCCCTTCCGGCCGAGGACCTCAAACCCGAAGCCATCTTGGACAAGTACGTCGAAGTTACCGGAGGCCGCGCCGCCTACGACAAAATCCAAACCGAGATCGATACCGGAACGTTCGAGCTAACCAACATGGGCCTGAGCGGCTCTCAAACCAGCTATCATTCCAAGCCGGACAAGAGTTACTCGGTCATCGACCTTGCGGGTATGGGCAAAGCCGAAGACGGTTCCAACGGACAGGTGGCATGGTCGAACCACCCCGGGCAAGGCCCCCACATCAAAGAAGGCGATGAGCGCGCCGCGGCGCTGCGGAGTGGCGTCCTGCACGCGGAAACGCGGTGGCAGGACTTTTTCAAGAAAGCCGAGCTGGTAGGAACCGAAGACGTGGCCGGCAAGCCCTGTTACAAGATTGTTCTGACGCCCAACGACGGCGCGCCGGAGACCCACTACTACGACAAGAGCTCCAATCTGCTGGTGAAAGTCAGTATGCCCATCACCACGCCCGAGGGCAGCGCCAACGTCGAGATTGGCCTCTCGGACTACCGCGACGAAGGCGGCATTCTGACAGCCCATACCATCACGGAGAAGCTTCCTGGCATGGATATGGTGATGAAGATCGCCAGCGTCAAGTACAATCCGGACATCCCCGCAAGCCGTTACGATCTGCCCGACGAGATCAAGGCGGCCATGGCGGCTAAGAAGTAGCCCGCCGGCCGCCCCCGCGGTATTGCCGCCAGGGCGAGCCCAACGGTACAATCGTCAAATCGTCAAACTAGTCCAAAATAATCTGGCGCCGGCCTACGTGCTGTTGGTGGGCGTGCCGGTGCTTTGCCTTTTCGGCATCCTCGAGATGGGAAAGGGGATTGCCGCGCCGCTATCCATCGGTGGCGAATGGACGGTCCAGTTCGATCCAGCCGCCAATTGCGCCAGCCTCGCCCCTCTGCGGCAGCCGGCCCTGAGCATTTCTCAATCCGGCCCCGGTGTACTCATCACATTAAATGACGGGCGCTCGACGACCTTTCCGGCCACTATCACTGGCGCCACTCTCACCGCCGCGTCGTTGACCGCCAGTATCGCCGGAAAGCCGGGCGAGCGCGTGCTCCAAGGCAGATTCGATTTCGACGGCTGCGCGCCGGTCGCCTTCCGCGCCATCCGCCAGGCCCCCGCTAAAAAGAGCGGCGCGTGATGCTGAATCTCTTCCAGCTCGTCTTGCAGATTGCCGTGATTCTGGTTGCTGCGCGCGTGGTCGGCTTCCTGTTCCAGAAGATCAACCAACCCCAGGTGATGGGTGAAATGGTGGCCGGCATTCTTCTGGGACCTTCCCTGCTGGGGTGGCTCGCTCCGGGCGTTTCGGCCGCGCTGTTTCCGCCCGCCAGCCTCGCCTACCTCAACGCTCTCAGCCAGGTGGGCCTGGTGGTCTTCATGTTTGTAGTGGGGCTGGCGCTGAATCCTACCGAGCTGCACGGTTACGGACATGCCGCCGTGCTCACCAGCCACGTGAGCATCGTGGCGCCGTTCTGTCTCGGCGGCCTCACCGCGCTGTATCTCTACCCCAGGCTCTCGGACGATGGCGTCACCTTCACCGGCTTTGCCCTGTTCATGGGCGCCGCCATGAGCATTACGGCCTTTCCCGTTCTGGCGCGCATCCTGACCGAACGCGGCCTTGTGCGCAGCCGTATGGGCACGCTGGCGATCGCTTGCGCGGCTGTCGACGATGTTACCGGATGGTGCATTCTCGCCTATATCGTCGTGCTGGTACGTGTGACGCATGCCTCCAGATCCGCCTGGGTGACCATCGCCGGCTCAATCGTCTATGTCCTCGTGATGCTGTTTGTGGTGCGCCGCCTGCTGCCCGCGTTTGAGCGCGCCTTCCGCAGAAGGGGCGAGCTCACGGACAATCTCGTCGCCGTGATCGTGGTGCTGGTACTGGTCTCCGCGCTGGCGACAGAGTGGCTGGGCATTCACCTGTTGTTCGGGGCCTTCCTGATGGGCGCGATTATGCCCAAGACCCCGGATTTCGTGAGCTACCTGCTGCACAAATTCGAGTCAGTGACCGTGGTTCTTTTGCTGCCGCTGTTCTTCGCCTTCACCGGACTGCGGACGCGCATCGGCGTAGGTGGCGGGAGTGCGATCTGGTTGTACAGCGCGCTGGTGATCGCGGTCGCGATTACGGGCAAGCTGGGTGGCTCCATGTTCGCGGCGCGGTTGGCGGGTATGCCCTGGCGCGAGGCCGCCTCGCTGGGAATTCTGATGAATACTCGCGGCCTGATGGAACTGGTCATCCTTAATATCGGGCTGGATATCGGGGTGATTTCGCCGGCGATGTTTTCGATTATGGTTTTGATGGCGTTGGTGACGACGTTCATGACTACGCCTTTGCTTGAGTGGGTGTATCCGGCGCGGCTGCTTAAGGCGCAGGTGGTTGGAGCGGAGAAGAACGTGGCTTAAGGGGTTACTTCCCGAACGCAACGAAAGCCAACGTAGTAGTTCCTGTAGCCTGGTTCATCGCTGCTGCGGTAAGACATGCGCAGGAACCTCGGTTCAACGTTGAACGAACCCCTGCGCAACACTCGCAGCGTACCGGATTGTGGTCCGCGCGGACTCCCAAACATTCCGGCCGTGTCGTAAAGTCCCCACGCGTTGGGAGGGTTTGACCGCACCCGGACGTGCCTTTCCATTTGTTACCTTCGTAGTTCGCTTTCTCAGGCGTGATCTCATTCCCCCATGGGTATCTCAACCCGTCCTTGCCGCCACGCGCTGCATTTTCCTACTCAGCTTCGGTCGGGAGTCTGCCGCCGCTCCAGTTGCAATAGTGCAGCACCTCGTACCATGTGACGCTCACCATCGGATGATCTTCCTTGCTCCAATCGGGATTGAGGCTCTGGGCATCCGGCATCTTCCACTCAGGGCGTCCCTTGAGGACCTGCTTGTAAGCCGTCACGGTTACCGATGTCTCGCTCAGCCAGTAGCCCTTGGTGATCCGCAGCCGGTGACAAGGCTCCTCCCTGGGTCTGCCGTCGCTATGCCCAGGCGTGGCACCCATCCAGAACTCACCCGGCCGGGCAGCGCCGATAAGGTTCGCGATGTCGCCGCGTAACCTCCCAAACGGGGGCGCCGCGAAATCGCCTTCCCAGCCAGTCAAATCCGCCGCCTGCGTCCCTCGGAAGCCCATTGGCGGCCGCACCCTCTGGATCAGCACCGGAAGCAGGATTCCGCGCTCATGTCCCTCCGATGCTTCCTCAATCACCCAGTCACTCTCGATAGACGTTGCCGACCAAAGCACCACGATGCAGCGTGCCTTATTAATCTCCTCCTCGATGACTCGCCGAAACTTCTTTCCAGTCGGAATGACCCAGTCCCACCACACGGACCAGCCCTGCGCCTCCAGCGCCTTTGCAAGCGCCTCCGCCCGCGGCCGGTCGGCCCTCGCGTAGCTGATGAAGATATCGCTCATTGCATGATTGGCCCCCCGCCGGCATTCGCCCGATTCCATATTATGCCGGAACTTCCGGCGGATCTCTTCGTCTAAGCCTTTTGCGGCTGGAGTCCGCCCAATGGAGATCCTTGCAAGCGACCTGAAGCACGCCCTACGGATGCTGCGCCAAAGCCCCGGTTTTACAGCCGCCGCAGTTTCCGCGCTGGCCCTGGGAATCGGGGCCAATACCGCCATTTTCTCGGTTATCAATACAGTCCTGCTGAAGCCCCTGGCCTTTCCGCAGCCGGACCGCATCGTGGTGCTGATGAACAGCTCTCCGCAGGGCTCGTACCCGGCCGCCTCGGTCCCCAAGTACAACAACTGGCGGCGGCGAACCCAGGTGCTCGAAGATATCAGCGCATATGACACAGGGGGGCCCGGGCTCAATCTGAGCGGAGGCGACCGACCCGAGCAGCTTAAAGGTATCCATGTTTCCTACGAATTTTTCGATCTGTTCGGCGGGCAGGCGGCATTAGGCCGCACCTTCACCAAGGACGAAGACAGGCCTCGCGGCGGCAACGTGGTGGTGCTCTCGAATGGAGTGTGGCAGCGGCGCTTCGGCTCGAATCCAGGGATCGTGGGCAAGAGCATTTCGCTCGGCGGCGAGCTCTACACGGTCATCGGGGTGCTGGGCCCCAACTTTACTTTCGATCCGCCCGCCGACCTGTACCTGCCTTTCCAGGCGGACCCTAACAGCACCAACCAGGGCCACTATTTCCAGGCGGCTGCCCGCCTGAAGCCTGGCGTGAGTTTGAACTCCGCCAAGGCGGACCTTAACCTGGCCGGCGAAGAGTTCAAGCGCACGTACCCCGGCGCGGCGGACTCCAAAGCCAGCTTCACCGTGGAGCCCATGCAGCAGCTTCTGGTGCGCAACGTCCGCACGGCCCTGTATGTCTTGATCGGCGCGGTGGCCTGCGTGCTGCTGATCGCTTGCGCCAATGTCGCCAATCTGCTGCTGGCGCGCGCCACCGGCCGTTCCCGCGAGATCGCCATCCGCGCCGCTATGGGGGCCGCGCGCGGCCGCATTGTACGGCAACTCCTCACCGAGAGCGTGCTGCTGTCGATGGCCGGAGGCGTACTCGGCCTGGCTATCGGGGTTTTCGGCGTACGCGCACTGTTGGCGGTGAACCCGGGCAACCTTCCCCGCATAGGCAAAGACGGTGCGGACGTGGCGCTCGATTGGACCGTGCTGTGCTTCACCCTGGCTCTGTCGCTGATCACCGGCATCCTGTTCGGTCTGGTTCCGGCGCTGCAGGCCTCGCGCGCCGATCTCAACGCCATCCTGAAGGAAACCGGCGCGCGGGCCGGCTCCAGCATACGCAAGAACAAGGCTCGCGGAATGCTGGTGATCGCGGAAGTGGCGCTGGCCATGGTGCTCCTGATAGGCGCCGGACTGCTGATCCGCACGTTCTCCGCGCTGCATAGCGTGGCGCCCGGCTTCAATCCACACAACGTGCTCACCATGGAAACGTCGCTGACGGGATCGAAATACGATCGCTCCGCCGCCATCTCGGGCATGACCCGCCAGGTGCTCGATCGGGTGCAAGCCATACCCGGCGTGGAGGCCGCCGCGGCCAGTTCGTATCTACCGCTCCAGGGCGGCCTGGGTCTGGGCTTCATTATTCAAGGCCGCCCCTTGACCAATGGGCCCGCGCACGGAGGCGCCTCCTGGAATTATGTCACGTGGCGCTTCTTCGACGTCTTCAAAATCCCGATCGTGCGCGGCCGCGGATTCACCGAGCGCGATGACGCCGCCGCGCCGCAAGTGGTGCTCATCAACGAGGCCATGGCCAAGCGGTACTGGAAAAACGACAACCCTATCGGGCAGCGGCTCATCATCGGCTCCGGCATGGGTCCGGACTTCGCCCAGGCCCCGCGCGAGATCATCGGCGTCGTGGGGGATGCGCGGGATGGCGGCCTGAACAACGATCCGTTCCCGGCCACCTTCGTGCCTCTTTCCCAGGTGATGGATTCCTATATGGCGCTCAACAACCGGTTCATGCCGCTGAGCTGGCTGGTGCGTACCAAGGTGGCGCCCTTTTCGCTGGCGCCGCCGATCCAGAAGGCCTTCGAGGATGCCGCCGATCTTCCGGTGGCGAACATTCGCACGATGGATCAGATTGTGATCCAGTCAACATCGCGCGATGAGTTCAACACCCTGCTGCTGGGTATCTTCGCGTTCGTCGCGATCCTGCTGGCCTCCATCGGGCTATACGGTCTGATGGCTTACTCCGTAGAGCAGCGCACGCTCGAATTCGGCATACGCTTGGCGCTGGGCGCCGATTTTGCAGTTTTGCGAAACATGATTATGCGACAGGCCATGACGCTGGCCGCCATTGGCATTGTAATCGGGATTGCCGCGGCGTACGGCCTCACGCGGCTAATGACTACGCTGCTCTATAGCGTCAAGCCCACCGATCCGGCCGTTTTCGCATCGGTAGCGGCTCTACTAGCGGTAGTGGCCTTGCTGGCCAGCTACCTGCCGGCGCGCCGCGCGCTGCGGATCGATCCGATAGTCGCGCTGCGCTATGAGTAGGGCTGGCCCGCGCTTTCCGGTACAGTAGAAATTATGACCATCGTAATCACGGGAGCTTCCGGGTTCATCGGCCGGCGGCTCATGAAAGCTCTGTCCGGGGGGAGTCATACGATCCGCGTGCTGAGCCGGCATGCAGGCACCAACCTGCCGCCAGGGGTAAAGCTGTTTGTGTGGGATCCGGTCAAGGGGGAGCCGCCCGAGGAGAGCCTGGACGGCGCGGATGCGGTGGTGCATCTGGCCGGCGAGCCGGTCGCGCAGCGCTGGAACGACGAGGTGAAACAGAAGATACGGGAGAGCCGGGTGACCGGCACGCGCAATCTCGTGCAGGCGCTTTCGACCACGGCGCGGCGGCCGGCGGTGCTGGTTTGCGGGAGCGCGATCGGATATTACGGATCGCGGGGCGATGAAGCGCTCACCGAAGCGTCCAGAGCCGGAACGGGCTTTATGCCGGAAGTTTGCATCGCCTGGGAGAAGGAAGCCGATCTGGCGGAGTCGCTCGGGCTACGGCTGGTGAAGCTGCGCACGGGCGTGGTGCTGGGCTTGAACGGCGGCGCGCTGCCGATGATGATCAAGCCGTTCAAAGCGGGCATGGGCGGGAAGCTGGGTTCCGGCGACCAGTGGATGTCGTGGATCCACTTAGACGACCTGGTTGGGATTATCCAGTATGCGCTCGACAACGCGGTGCGGGGGCCGATGAACGGCACGGCTCCCAATCCGGTGACGAATGCGGACTTTACCAAGAAGCTGGCGCATGTTTTGTCCAGGCCGGCGGTGTTCGCGGTGCCAGGCTTCATGCTAAAGACGATGTTCGGCGAGATGGCCGAGGTGATGCTGGCGAGCCAGCGCGTGCTGCCGAAGGCCGCCGAAGCGGCGGGGTATAAATTTCGCTATCCGGAGGCGGGGGCGGCGTTGGAAAATATTATGGCTGGCTCATAGCGAGGGCAATTGGGGAGCCTGGCGCGCCGGAGTAGCCGGCGGGATCCAGCCGAGTAAGGCGAGGGCGGTGGGCGCGATGTCGCGTTGATGGTAGGTTGCGGTGCGAGTGACTTCGCCGTGCGCCGGCGTATCGGGCCCAACGACTGCTATCCAGATCCGGTCGGCGCCGGCTACGTGCTTGCCAGTCGTCCGGAGTGCCGCCACGCCCGTGATCGCAGGTTACGATCAGCGTGGTGGAACCGCGATAGGTGGGCGAGGATTGCAGCCACCTCCAAAGCTCCTCATTGCGCTATCGACAAATTGAAGGAAGAGGCGAGGAAGCTTCGGCGAGTCACGACTTTGATGATAGCGTGATCGGTGACAGTGGGATGACAGGCGGCCCATCAGCGAATTCGGGATGCGCCAACGCGGCATTATTCAGCCGGTATTCTTAGGTTCCTGAGCCCATCAAGGTGATGGTCTGCATGATCGGTGGTCCCACCTTATCCTGCACCGTCACGATTGCCGAACGCGGCCCCTGCCCCATCGGCGTGAATGTAACGGTGATTTGGCAACTACCACCTGCCGGAATACTTGAACCGCATGTGTTTGTCTGAGCGAAGTCGCCCTTGTCGGTACCGGTGATGGTGATGCCTCCTACGGGCACGGGCGCGCTTGTGGGGTTGGTTATTGTAACTGACAGAGAGCTGGTCGAATCTTCAGCCTGATTCCCGAAGTTCAGCAAGTTGGTGTTCAGCTTTACGGAGAGAACGTGAATGAAGTTCTGTGGAAAGATCTTAGAGCTCGCCGAAATGGTACGAACATTGAACTGATGATTCAGTGTCCCTTCTTCCGGGAAGTTGTATTCTGACACGACGATGGAGCCGTTTTGATTCACTCGTTCAACATAGGCTACATGTCCATCCGTACACGCTCCGCCGCAGTCATTTACCCATTGTGCAATCGCTCCGACTTGAGGAGCGTTGTCCACAACGTACCCGAGGGATACAGCGTTTGTGCTCCAAGTGTTAGCATTACCCCACAGCTTGTTATCCATTTTATTAAAGAAGTACGGGAAGCTTGGGTTGGTGGTTCCGGCGTTCCGGTTCATTCGCCATGCCACGAAGGACGTGCATTCACGAAACAGGAACCCATAAGGGTCCGCATCTTTTTTATTAGCATTCTGGAATGGATAGTCGTCGTCCACATAAGCGTCCGTGCTGCCGAGAACTTCAAAGGAATACCAGTTTGAAGGCGGCCCCCCCGGATTGGCTACTTGAAGTTGCCAAGCGGCAGTAGCATTGGTAAAGTTCAGCGACGCGGTGAGCTCGTTCAAGGTCACAGAAAGCGGCGTGACCGTTCCTGTCCCACCATTGGTAAGGTCTTTCCACGTAAGAACCGCTCCCTCCATAAAACCGATTCCAGTGACGGTTATAACCTGAGCAGCACTTGAGCCCGGAACCGGATTCGGCGAAACACTCGCGAGCGGCGCGCCGCCACTCAGTGGAACCGTCTGAGGACTACCGCTTGCGTTGTCAAACAGCGACAAAGTAGCCGACTCGGCAGACGTGGTTAAAGGTGTAAAAGTGACATTGATAGTGCAGGAATCTCCCGGTGCGACCATTGTGCCGTTCGTGCAGGTGGTACCACTCGCTACGGTAAAATCGAAGCTGTTAAAGCCAGTAAACGTTTGCGGCACTGTAATGTCGAGGGCTGCCGTACCGGAGTTGGTGACCGTGAGTGGTAAAGTGCTGCCCGCGCTGGGAAAAACGAGATAGGAAGGTGTAAGTTCGAGCAGGGATGAAGAGGATTCGATCTCAAATACCGTTCCATAGGTGAAAGCGCCGCCGATGTAGGTAGTGCCATAAAGGTTGCCGGCCGTATTCTGAACCAGGCCAGCATAGGGACCTTGCCCGTCAGTCCCCCCGGTGAAGCTGTACAATACGGTTTCTTTACCAGTGGTATCCACCTTGAACACCGTCCCGCAGTTGGAGGCGCCGCCCCAATAGGTCGTCCCGTAGAGGTTGCCCGCCGAGTCCCGGATCAAACCTGCTATTGGATGCTCCCCGTCCGCGCCTCCCATGAAGCTGTACAGCACGGTTTCTTCGCCGGTCGTGTCCACCTTGAACACCGTTCCGTAGCCGGAGGCGCCGTCGTCATAGGTAGTCCCGTAGAGGTTGCCCGCTGAGTCCCGGACTAAACTTGCCCATGGAGCCCCTCCGTCCGCGCCTCCCATGAAGCTGTACAGCACGGTTTCTTCGCCGGTCGTGTCCACCTTGAACACCGTTCCGTAATTGGAGCCGCCGCCCACAGTGGTAGTCCCGTAGAGGTTACCCGCCGAGTCCCGGACCAAACTTGCCTCGGGAAACCCCCCGTCCACACCCCCCGTGAAGCTGTACAGCACGGTTTCTTTGCCGGTCGTGTCCACCTTGAACACCGTTCCGGCGCCGCCGGTAGAGGCGCCGCCCTGGTAGGTAGTCCCGTACAGATTACCCGCCGAGTCCCGGATCACACTCGCCTCTGGAATTCCCCCGTCCGCACCTCCCGTGAAGCTGTATAGCACGGCTTCCTCGCCGGTCGTGTCCACCTTGAACACCGTTCCGGAGTTGGAACTGCCGCCCACAGTGGTAGTCCCGTAGAGGTTACCTGCCGAGTCCCGGACCAAACCTGCGCCTGGCCCGCCCCCGTCCACACCTCCCGTGAAGTTGTACAGCACGGTTACCGTGCCGCTCGCGCTCACCTTAAACACTGTTCCAGCGTTGGAGTTGCCGCCGTAACAGGCAGTCCCGTAGAGGTTACCCGCCGAGTCCTGGACCAAACTTGCTCGTGGATTTCCCCCGTCCACACCCGTGAAGGTGTATAGCACGGTTTCCTGAGCGGCGGCCGGGCGGCTAACCAGTATCAGTGTAACGGCGATTGCCGCCAGAGTTCGCCTCACGGCAAAATGCAACATGTCGCCCCTCACTTTGTCCTCCTCGTCTATTCCTATAGCTGCCGATGCCGCTGAATTGGCCAAAGCTATTATACTCCACCTTAAGATTGCCAGATTCAAGTTAGCGGGCGAGCGTTCAGTTGGGCACCCGCGAAAACTATCTGAACAGTCTCTCTTGTCGCATTCAAACGCCTCGTCGTTTTCCGAGCCATCCGTCTACGGAGTAGCGATTCCACTCGATAAGAAACAACAACAGAAAGTAAAACAGAACGTACATCATTTGGATACCGACGATGTCCCATTTCTGAAGGATCCCCATACCGAAGATCAGGTTAACCATCACCAGCCCACCAATGACGGAAACAAAACGGGTTGCCAAACCTAGAACGAGCAGTAATCCGATCGCAGTCTCCAGAAATGGAATGATATGTGCAAATATGCTCACGCTCAAGGCTGGGATTGGAGATTTGACGAACTGGTCCACCGTCTGGGCGACGAATTTTTCGTAATTTGCTCCGAGGCGGCCGACTCCATGTATGAGCATGTTTGCTCCCAAGGCCAGGCGCAAAACAAGATAGGCAAGCCGTTTATCGATGTCACACATGAAAGCCTTAATGAGTCAAGGCATAAACTACATAGTTCACGCCGATGCGAATGCCCAGCGCCGAGTATTTCTCGGGATAGTGCGGATCGTCCGCCCATTCCCATGAGTCTCCTATGTCGGAATTGAACGAAATGGCCACCATCACGCGGCCGTGATCGTCATAGATTCCCTGCCAATGCGCTATGTTGCCGTCGGCCCGATAAGTCGTTCCGCGGGCCAGCGCCCATTCGCCCGGAACCTGATAGCGGTCATTCAAGTTATAAATGGTGTGAAAGATGGCGTCGCTGTTTTCGATTTCCACGATGGGACGGTCCGGAAAAACACGCCGCATGCTTTCGTCGAAGCGTTCCCATTCGACGGTTCCCCAAAAATCGTCCAGCATGAGAAATCCGCCGCGCAGCAGATACTCGCGCAGGACTTTCACCTGGGAGTCGGTCAGTTTCCAATCGCCCATTTCGCCGGCGCATAACCAGGGCCAATTGTAGACGTCGTCCTGGTCATCCAGATTCACGGGTTGCTCCACGGAGCGGGCCTGTATACGGGTCAAGCGCCGCACGGCCTGCGCAAGATGGCGGTCCCCTCGCGGATAATCCTGGGTCCAACTCGTGCGACCTTCCGTCCAGCCGCCTCCCTCGCCGAACCAGCGGGTGTACCGGGCAAAGCGAGCGTTGGGGTGTTGCGGATACATCAGACGGGCGAAGACCCACTCTGCCTTTTCCCGCCAGTCCTCGGGCAATGGCACGTTATCGTACGGTTCCAGGCTGGGATATACGCGGAAGGGGCGCTGGAAGGCGCACAACGCAGTGAGCGCAGTGAGAACGATAACGGCAGCCCACCACGCTTTCGGCAGAGTCATTTCCGAACGCCTTTCTTTGAGGATAGCAGTGCGCGCTGATGGCCGTCGCGCACAAGGGTTATGCCGTGGCCATGGGCGAAGTAGTGGTGTACCAGGACAAGATCAGCCCCTCCGGAGTGGACTGCGATATTGCATGCGGTAACAAAGGGGTGCTGACGGATGCCGACGCCGGGGACGTGCGCGAGAATATCGCCACCAGCATGGATGACATTTTCCGCATCGTCAGCTTCGGCGTGGGCCGGAAGAACGACGAGCGCGTCAACCACTATGTGAACGTCTTCACCGATGAACAGGATCGTGTTTGGATCGGCGTGCATTTCGGTTCCCGCGGCTTCGGCCACAAGATCGCCACGCATTTCCTGGCGGCCGGCGGCGCGCAGGATGGCATGGACGTGGATCCGCTGGTGATCGACGCGGAGTCGAATCTGGCGCGGATTTACCTCGCCTGCATGCGGCTGGCCGGACGGTCTCGTATCGCGTGCGCAAGATTCTGGGCGCGAACGCCGTCGAGGAGGTCCACAACCACCACAATTTCGCCTGGAGGGAAGAACACGACGGCAAATGCTCTGGGTGGTGCGCAAGGACGCCACGCCGGGGCGCGCAGTCTCTTCCTCGACGATTCACGGCGCGGGCAGGGTGATGGGGCGGATGGAGGCCAAGGGCAAGATCGACCGCAAACCGGCGAGGTCAAGCGGGCCGGCAAGGTCACGCGGCAGATGATTGACGAATGGATGCGGCAGGCGGGCGTCACGCTCCGCGCGGCCGGCGCTGGGGAGTTTGACCCGTACAAGGATTGATGTAGATAGAATGAATCCATGCGTGTCAGTTTCGCATTTCAGCACGCGCGCGGCGTCATCGCCGTTTCACTAAAGCCAAACCTCATCATCAAAGGAGTACGACATGACTGTAGCCATCCAAAGGCCACCGCTCGGTTCGGCGGCTGCAACGTTTTTAGCGAAGGAACTCAAGCTCCTCATCGACGGAAAATGGGTCGCCGCGAAGAGCGGCAAGACCTTTCCCGTGGAGGATCCGGCGACCGAGGAGATCGTCGCCCATGCGCCGGCCGGTGACAAGGCCGACATCGACCTTGCGGTCGCGGCGGCGCGCCGGGCCTTCGAAGCCGGCCCGTGGTCGCGCATTTCGCCCGCCGATCGATCGCGGCTCGTCTGGCGCCTGGGCGACCTGCTGGAGCAGCATATCGACGAGTTCGCGGAACTCGAGGCCCTCGACAACGGCAAGCCGGTGACCAACGCACGCAAGGGCGACGTGCGAGGCTCCATCGAGATGTTCCGCTATATGGCCGGATGGGCGACCCGCTTGAACGGTGAAACGATTCCCGTTTCCAGCTCCGGCGATTGGCACGCGTATACACTGCGGGAGCCGGTTGGCGTCGTCGGCCAGATCATCCCCTGGAACTTCCCGCTCATGATGGCGGCCTGGAAGCTCGCGCCGGCGCTGGCGGCGGGATGCACGATCGTGCTCAAACCCGCCGAGCAGACTCCGCTCTCCGCCCTGCGTTTTGGCGAGCTGATCCAGGAGGTGGGCATCCCGGACGGCGTCGTCAACATCGTCACCGGCTTTGGCGAGACAGCCGGCGCGGCCCTCGCTGAGCATCCGGATGTGGACAAGATCGCTTTCACCGGCTCGACCGAGGTGGGCAAGCTGATCGTCAAGGCTGCCACCGGAAACCTCAAACGCGTCTCGCTCGAACTCGGCGGCAAGTCGCCCGCCATCGTCTTTCCGGATGCCGATCTCGATCTCGCCATTACCGGCACAGCCGATGCCATCTTCTACAATCAGGGTCAGTGCTGCACGGCTGCCTCGCGCCTGTTTGCTCACAAGTCCATCTACGATCGCGTCGTCGATGGAGTGGTGGCGCAGGCCGGTAAGCTGAAGGTCGGCCACGGCCTCGATCCAACCGTTAATCTCGGTCCGCTGGTGTCGAAAGAACAGCATCAGCGGGTGAAGAGCTTCATCGATTCAGGCCGCAGCGAAGGCGCACAGGTCGTCGTCGGTGGAAAAGTCAACGGCGATCAGGGTTATTTCGTCGAGCCGACGGTGCTCGCGAAGACCAATCGCGACATGCGCGTGGTCCGCGAGGAGATCTTTGGCCCGGTGGTCTGCATACAGTCATTCGACGACAATGATCTCGACGGGATCGCCAAGTTCGCCAACGACACCTCGTACGGCCTTCAGGCCAGCGTGTGGACGCAGAACTTGAGGCTCGCCCACATGATGGCACGCAAGATCAAGGCGGGCACGATCTGCATCAACTGCCACAATTACGGCGATCCGGCCTGGCCGTTCGGCGGATACAAGCAGTCCGGCTGGGGGCGCGAGATGGGCAAGGAGGTCATGGAGCACTATACCGAGACGAAGTCAGTGGCGGCGAGGCTCTGAGAGCCGGGCGCTAGTGAACTTCGTGGGCCAGTCCGTGTCGCCGGGCCGCATCGAAGAGAATTTGGAGGGCCTTCTCAATTTCAGCCGAAGCGCGGGTCTGCATCTGATTGACTGCGTCCTGCTCTTTGTTGACGACGGCTTGCTCCTGGTTCACTTTATCCTGTTCGGCGTTCACGGCCTGCTGCTTGCCGTTGACCTCTGATTGGAGCTGGTTTACGCGGGACTGTTCTCCGCTACCCCGGTTCACCAGATTTTGTTGCTGGTTGACCTCCTCCTGCGCGCGATTCACGTCCTCCTGGTGGCGATTGACTCTCTCCTGCTGGCGATTCACCACCTCCTGGTGACGATTGACGTCCTCTTGCCGCCGGTTGACCTCGCGCTGGGGGGCCATCGCTTCCTGGAGTTCCGCCATGGTGCGGTCATCGTTGACGATGTAGTCGCGGCCATTCTGCCGGAACCAGGCATAGTGGGAGCCGTATTGGGAGCCCCACTGCTTGAAAAACGGCTCGGGACTATTCCAGGAGCCGGTCAAAGAGTCACCCGAAACGATCATGTATTGAGTGACCCTGGCAGTGTCGTGGGTCGCCGGGAGCGGAGCTTGCGTTTGGCCGGGCTCCGCGGCCGCGGCGAGGAAAACCACGGGCGCCCCAAGCAGTAGAATGATTGCGAAGCCGTATCGTGTCAAGCCGCGCGAGATGGCGGTTCCGTCCAGAATGCGCTGAATGCGGTCGTCTGCTCTTCCGTATCGAGCCATGGCTATACCCTCCCAGTGCGCTACCTTCATGCCGCGCTGCATGAATTGGAGCAGCGTCTCGGCGTAGGAAGCGCGATCTTCGATTGCCGCCAAAGCGGCGTCGTCACTGGCCTCTTCGGCCACACGCACGATCCTGTTGTGCATCCACCAGCTCAGCGGACTGTACCAGAGCAGGGCCCGGTGGATGGCTGAAAGCAATTGCACGGCGGGATCGTGCCGGCGAACGTGCGATTGTTCATGGGCCAGGATGGCCTCCAGTTTGGGAGCGTCCCATTCGCGCCAATCCCGCGGAAGCACCACCAGCGATCGGAGCACGCCAAGCGCGGCGGGCACGGCCAACTCGGAAGAGTCATGGACGGGTAATCCTCCCGGCAGGCAACGGCCGGTGGGGCGGCTCCCGCGGATGAGACGGCGGCTGAGAAGCAGTCCAGTGACGAGGCGCGATAAGAGCACCGTGGCGCCCAGGCAGTACAAGGCGAGAAGCAACCGCGGCCAGGAGGCCGGCTGGCGCGCGCTGCGCCCGCTGAAAGTATCGGGCGATGCAGAGATTCCCGGGAGTTGCGCGATCCGTCGGGGAATCCCTAAGCTGCGGGAAGCCAGGCTCCTCACAGCGGCGGGCGCCTGGTAGCCCGGCACGCCGGGGAGTTTCACGGCGGGCAACGTCATGGTGAGCGTGGGGATCAGCAATGAGCCGAACAGGGCGGCGGTCCATGCAGTCAGCCGGACGGAGGGATCCTTGACACGGAAAAGCGCCAGTAGGACGGCGGCGGTGAGCATGACCACGGCGGAACGGAGCGCCCATGCAGCGAGAAACATAAGGATCGTCATTGCTTCTTCTCCTTACGCGCGGCGATCTTCGCAGCCAGCCGGCGCAGTTGATGCGGTTTGAGCACCTGCTGATCCACCAGACCCACAATCAATTCCTCGACCGAGCCGCCGCAGAACCTGTCCACCAACTGAGCGACCACATTGGCGGCCACATTGCGCGGGGTCTCGGATGCCCGGTAGACGAATGTGCGGCCTTCGACGGTGTGGCTCAAATAGCTCTTTTCCTCGAGATGGCGAAGGATGGTTCGGATGGTAGAGTCCTTAAGCGGGCGCTGGCTGGCCAAGCCTTCGCGGCAGAGTTCGGCGGTGCAATCGGGGTGGGCCCAGACGAAATCCATGACCAGTTGTTCGAGCTGGGTGAGGGGGGCGCGGCGGCTTCTGGAGATGTTAAACATTCTAGCGTTATAAACTATAACAGTAGAGGCCGGTGCATGTCAATAGCTTGGACGGCGGAGAACCGGACCGGTTAGCGCTTCGTGACATCCATTAAATTGTCATCCGCGTCGCGGTCGATGAGCTTGTTATAAGGATCGATGCCCGCCCGGGTGGGCATTCGGTCAACGGTAATCTCGAAGGTCTGGGTAGGCTGCGTCAGCCACTCCTTCTTGAGGTAGAGCGGTTTTTCTTCGTCCTTCTTGCCGGTGAAGACGCCGATATCGACGAGGTCATGGAGGGGCATGCGGGACTCGTTGCCGCTGCCGTCGGACTGCAGTTTGCGGACCTGTACGCTGAGGGTGACTTTGTATTTGTGATCCGCGGTGGGCGCGACAACGGCTGAGACGACCTTGTTGTCATAAAGGACGATGTTCTCGAAGGCGTCAGTGATGTAGTACTGCAGATTGGCGGGCGTTTGGGCGCGCAGGGCTTCGATGAACTGGCGGGTATCGGGGTACGGGCCGGACTGGGAATCGTTGGCATTAGCGTAGCGGTACTGCATGAGGAAGTTGTGCAGGGCGAGGTCGACTTTGTCTTCCCCGATGTAATCGGCGAGGGTATACATGACCTGGCCGCCCTTCTGATACCAGACATAGGGTTCGTTCTGGACCAGGACGACGGGGCGCTCGCGGCGGATTTCGCCGGCGCGGCCGCGCAGATAGCGGTCGAGCTCATACTTGAGGAACCGGTGCATGTTGTCGCGGCCGTACCTCTGCTGCATGACCATGAGGGCGGAGTACTCGGCGAGCGTCTCGGACATCATGTTGGAGCCCTCTACGCGACCGCCGGTGAGCTGATGCGCCCACCACTGATGGCCGAGCTCATGCGCGGTGACGAAGTATGCGAAATCAATATCGGTGGGCTTCTCGACGCGGCCGATAAAGCCGATGCCTTCAGAAAAGGGGATGGTGTTGGGGAATGACTGCGCGAAGGTGCGATAGCGCGGAAACTCGAGGATGCGGTACTGGCGGAACTGGAAGGGACTGAAGTTCTTTTCGTAGTAAGCCAGACCCGCTTTGGATGCATCGATCATGTCGTCGACGTCGTAGGTGTGAGCGGCGGTGTGGTAAACCTCGATGGCGATGGGGTTGGCGGCGCCCTGGTACATTTCGCGCTTGACGTCGTAGCGGGCCGAGACGTACGCGAAGAAGTCGAGGGTCTTGACCTTGCCCATGTCATAAGAGAAATAGTGGCGGCCGTTGGCGTGCCAGTCACGGGTGAGGTAGCCGGGGGAGAGGGCAATCTGGTCGTCGGAGGTGCTGACCGTGGTGTGGAAACCGATCCAGTCGGACTGCCGGGTGAAGAGGTTGGTGTCGGCGCCTTTGGGGTCGCCGCGGTGGGGGAGGAGTTCCTGCTCGGGGAGGTGCTCTTCGCGCCGGCGACGGGGGTCATCGAGCTCACCGCCCGCGTTGTAGCCGATGCCGGGGAAGTAGCTGGTGTCGAAGAAGGTGCCGGAGTAGGCCAGCTCGGGTCGCTCGTTGCCGTCCTTGAAGCCGCGGCTGGTGTAGCCGACATTGAAGGTAAGGTTGAGCATGTCCCCCGGAGCGAGAGGGGTGTCGAGCTGGTAGATGGTGTAAAAGGCACGGGGGCTAGTGGAGACGACGTGGAACGGACGGTCGAAGCGTACGCCCGAGACAGACTGTTGCTGGTTGATGATGTGGATCCGGTCGATCGGCTGCGCGGTCTTGTTCTGGAGGACGAAGTGGCCTGCACCGGAAAATGAGCGGCGTTCGGGGAAAATGTCGATGTTGGCGTCGACGGCAATGATTTTGGGTTGTGCGATGTTCTCGTACTTTTTGAAATCACGCTCATAGGTGGCGCTGATGTGACGGCGGTCGTTGGCGGTGAGGTACTCGTTGAGGACGTGGGAATTGTAGAAGTACCATACGCCGCTGCCGATGGCGATGATGAGGAAGAGCACCGCGGCAGGTATGATGCGCGGCGCGCGCTGCGCGGCGAGGCGGAAGCGTGCGGACCAGGCGTCGTCGGCGCCGCGGCGGGCGAACGCGATAGAAATCGTGGCCAGGAAACATGAAATGGAGAGCCAGTAGACGATGGACCAGAAGAGCGCGGGCACGAAATGGCCATAGCCGTTCATGTCCGAGTAGGTGTAGGGCGGCGTGTTGCCGAAGAGGTAGAGGCTATTTTCCCACCCGAAGTTGTAGAGGATGGGGGCGATGACGAAGATGCCAATGACGATGCCGTGGCCGATGAACTTGTTGGAGACGACGGTCTGGATGAAAAGCGCCAACAGGGCGAAAGTCAGCACCTGGGGGAAGGTGACCACGTAGAGCTCCTTGGCGTATTGCAGGAGCTCATAGTTGTAATAGCCGGAGACTGTCTGCATAACGATGCCGCAGAGACCGGCGACGGTGAGCAGGATGAACTCGATAAAGCAGAGGGCGAAGAATTTGGAGAACCAGTCGGTGGTCTCGGCGATGGGTAGTGCGTCGTGGATGCCGGAGAAATGGGTGTCGCGCTCGCGCCAGACGAGCTCGGCGGCGTAGAGGGTGGCGACAATGTAGAGAAACAGGATGGCGCCGCCTTCGACAGATTGGAGCATGAGGTAGGTGACGGGCCAGACGTTTTGGCCGCCGACGCGCCCGGCGTAGTGGCCGTTGTTGCAAGCGATGCCAGCCATCAGGATAACGATGGCCCAGAAGGGGACCTCGCGCACGATGTTGGAGATGCGCAGACGGGTGAGCGAGGCGAACTGCGCCAGGGTTGTTCCGGAGTCGAAGACCTGGCGGACGGTGAGGAGCTTGGCCGCCACGAGGCTGCGCCGCGGCGCGGCAACGGTGAGTTCCTGCGCGCGGGCCAGGTCGGCGCGCTTGCCGCTCGAGCGGGCGGTCAGCGCCTCGACCGACATGGGGAAGAGCTTCCAGAGTGCGATGAGCGAAAGCAGGCCGACGGAGCCCCAGAGCAGGCGGTTATACAGGAAGACTCCGGAGGCGGAGTCGAGTGACCAGGAGTAGAGCAGCGTGTTGCGTTCGACGACGGTCCAGTAACGAGTGATGGCATCGTTGTAGAGGAAGCCGACGGGGTCGAGGATGCCGGACCAAAAGTGCTCGAGTGATCGCCTGGCGCTGAAAATGGTGATGCCGAGAAGGTAGAGCATGAAGATCGTCGCGCCCTGCAGGTATACGATGAAGATCTTTCGCGATAGGGCGGCGACGAGGAAGAAGAGAGAGCCGAGGAAGAAGATCTGGAAGACCACGATGGAGAAGAACGGCTGCAGATACCAGGAGAGGTGATTGGCGCCGATGCGGGCGTGGTCGGCCCAGGGGGCGAGGGTGCCCAGGAACTCGCCGAAGAGCAGGCCGGAGAAAGCGAAGACAGTGGCGACGAATGACCCTGCCCAGCGGCCGCCCAGATAGGCGAGCTTTGAAATGGGCTTGGTGAAGAGGATCTGGATGGTGTCGCGCTGGAAATCGCGCAGGATGGAGGTGCCAAAGATCGCGGCGATGACTATGACGCCGAAAAAGCTGATGCCGATGTCGTTATAGATATTGGCATAGGGGCCGTTGAGCAGCACCTTGCCATTGGAGTTGCCGATAGGGCCGAAGCTCTCGCTGGCGACATCGAGGAAGCTGAAGGCGAACCAGACAGCGAAGTAAATGTAAGTGGAAAGGCTCTTGAAGCGGAACTTGAGCTCGAAAGTGAAGAATTCCAAGAACATAGCCATATCGTCGTCTCCTTTGCCTGGATTAGTTGGTTGCCTGGCGGGCGAGATTCACGAAGTAGACGTCTTCGAGGCTGGAGTCGACCGGGCGGAAGCCCTCACTGGGACTGGAGTCGGCAAAGACGCGGACCTCATGCAGGCCGCCGATGAGATGAGTGGACACCACGTTGAAGGCGCGTTCGAGGGCGCGGAGCTCATCGTCCGTGGCGACGACCTTGGACCAGATCTTTCCGCGCAGCGATTCGAGCGCCTCGGCCGGCGCGCCTTCGAGAAGGAGCTCGCCGTTCGAAATGATGGCCATGCGGGGACAGAGTTCGCGTACGTCTTCGACGATGTGGGTGGACAGGATGACGGTGACGTTGGAGCCGATGGAGCTGAGCAGGTTGAGGAAGCGGTTGCGCTCCGCGGGGTCTAGGCCGGCGGTGGGCTCGTCGACGATGATAAGCTTCGGATTGGCCAGCAGGGCCTGCGCGATGCCGAAGCGCTGCTTCATTCCGCCGGAGTAGGTGCTCAGGGTCTTCTTGCGCACATCCCACAGATTGGTCTGGTTCAGTATGCCGTCGACCATCTGCTTGCGTTCAGTCTTGTTGGTGACGCCTTTCATGACCGCAAGGTGTTGCATCAGGTCGATGGCGGAGATCTTCGGATATACGCCAAACTCCTGCGGCAGATAGCCAAGGATCTTGCGCACCTCGTCCTTTTGGGTGAGCACGTTAAGCCCGTCGAGATCGATCGAGCCGGTGTCCGGGTCCTGAAGGGTTGCAACCGTGCGCATGAGCGAGCTCTTGCCCGCGCCGTTCGGACCCAGGAGGCCGAACATAAGGTTGCCGATAGTGAGCGAAAGGTTCTTCAGCGCCTTTACGCCGTTCGGATACGTCTTGGATAGACCGGTTATCGTAAGCGCCAACGGAACTGCCCTCCGATTTCGCAATTTCGATCCGCTTTTTTCTCATGCGAATCTCACGTGCTCCAGCGCGCGAACGAAGTTGCTGGGGCTCTCCGATGATACCTCCGGTTGGACTGGCGGCGAAAACAGCGCCGAGGCAAAGCTGAGGGCCGCCCAAGGCGAATCTTCAAACGGGATCGGCGCAACCGCGGGAGGAACGCCTTTGGCTCCCCTAACGCGGTTTGATTGGCTGCGATCCCCTCGCGGAGGAGGGCATCCGGATCGCCCGAGGTAGCCGCAAAAATCCTCTCGCATTGCCTGCATTGCCCGTGTTGCCCGCGCCTCGATCGCCCGGGCGGGTGTATCGTAATACAAGTAGAAGGGATGCCAACCGCTGTGATTCGTCTTTTGTGCTCTCTGCTGGTTGCCGTGCTGCTCCAGGCCGGCACTCCGCTGTTTCGATCGTCTATTGAACGTGGAAACCTGGGTTGGACCGCGGTGCGCGGGTCGGTTGCGGCGGACCCCTCCGTGTTGCACGAAAACAGCAAGTCGCTGCGAGTCGATCCAGGTAATTCGCCGGACTCCTGCGTGCGCTCCGCGCCTATCTCACTGCGTCTGGGAAAGAGCTATGAATTGAGCGGGTGGGCGCGAACCGAGAACGTGGCAGTTCACGATCTGGATCGCTCCCCCATCGCGACCGGCGCGGCGCTGACCATGGCCTCCATGCCGTTCGACGTGCACTCCGCTTCACTCGGGGGCACACGCTCGTGGACTCGGCTGACGTTGCGCTTCATCGCGACCCGCGCGGAGGATCATATTCTGCTGACTGTAGGTAATGGCGGCGCATACCATGGTACGGCTTGGTTCGCGGGCATCACGCTCGATGAAGTATCCGCCGCCGGCGATCCTCCCGCCGCCGCGCTTCGCACCTTCGGTCCGGCCTACCGATATCCGGCTGGCGGCTGGATCTATCTGCATATCGAGGGCCAGCCTTATGAGCGCGGCTACCAGCACGGCCATTTGATGGCGCGCGAGATTCCGG
>Ga0302326_10000408_pt1 | contig 120935 bp, 116 predicted proteins | sample Palsa_T0_3_FD_202264 | JGI IMG/M metagenome (GOLD analysis project Ga0302326, IMG submission 202264) | Peat permafrost microbial communities from Stordalen Mire near Abisko, Sweden - Palsa_T0_3 | ecosystem: Environmental > Terrestrial > Soil > Palsa > Peat permafrost | place: Sweden: Abisko... | reverse complement strand
TGAGCAGGAGCCAGCGCTGCGGGTGGACGTAAGCCCAGACTTCCGGCAGGAGCTTGATGAAGCTTCCGGTCTCCTTGGGCTTGGACGCGCTCTCGGAGGCGCCGGCGGACCCTCGGCCAGACCTCGGGGAGATTCGCATATCTGCAGCACCTGAATGACGCATACAGACTATTGTCTTATATCTGCCGCCGAAATGCTTGGAAGCGGAGCCATGTGCTCCTTTACCTCCTATCTCCCAATTGGGGGCGCATGCCGGCGACGTCGGGGGCAGCGGGTCTCTATTCGATGGGCTGGGGCAATTGCGATTGGCGTGGAAGAGAGAGAAAGGTCAATAGCGCCAACAGCGGCAACGCGAAAAGGTAAATCATTTTCAGATGCCACAACAAGAATTGGAGCGGAGTTAGAAATAGAATTGCAACCAACGCTATCCCGAGCCACTTTCTTTCGACGATCGAGTATTCAAGCGCGAACATGAATGCGACGAGAAGAATGGTCAGATCATAGGCATGCATGTGATAGCTGATCAGAGATGTGCCGATCAGCGCCGCGGAGTAGTCAATTGCGTCATTCGGAAATCGTTTAAGAGCGCACCATAGAAAGATGCATGCCGAAATTGCGAGGGTATAGGCGCGGAATCCGCCGAATGATTCCACAATGCCGCGAATGTTCGTCATCTCCCATCCCATCTCGGGATTCAGGTGCCACAAGATGTGCCAATAAGAAATCAGGCCAGCAGTTCCGACGAAGGCCCAGGAGATTGCCAGGAAAGCCAGCGTTGTTGCGGCGAAGCCGATGAGCAGTTTAGGCCTCTTCCTTACCGCCAAAATCGCAATCAGAGGAATGACGTGCTGAAATTTGAAGAGGCCCAGTCCGAGGATAGCGCCGCAGGCTACGTCTCGCTTCTTGAGAAACTGCAGGCCCGCGGCGACGATCACAGCGAGCAGGACGATGGAGTCCTGTCCTAAAGAAACGGTCATCGCTGCCGGGAAATATGCCAGAAATAAAATTGGAATCGAGATCCCGATAGCTTCGCGAAGCTTTCCAAGTTGAGGTTGGAGAATGCGTGCCGAGAAGAGAAGAAGACCCGTGCTTAAAACTGCCCAAAAGAAATAAGCCGCTTTATAAGACAGCAGCGCCAGCGGACCCAGGAGAAGGAGTTCAGCGGGCGGGTGATAGAAATAGTTTGTAGCCGTCTCTCGGCCGGGGAACATGGCGCGGTCGAATCGCTCTTGCGCGGCAGGATCATAAAGATGGAATCGCTCGCCCGACCAAATCATCCGTCCGGCGCGATAAAGCGCCGGGAAATCGCCTTGTCCTGAGAGCGCGAGCGGCGCTCCCGAAATGAGAATTAATATTTGGCATACGAGCAAGAAGACGAGAAAAGCGACAACGAATGGCTTGAGGCTGGCGATTTTCAACAAGTTTGCATGTCCCCGCATTTTCCGTGCGGGCACAATGTAGCATTCCATGGTTTGACCCGTACCGTAAAACTGGGCCGAAAGAAACCCGAGGATATTGCCTTAAACGGCCTTACGTGGCCCGATGAGGTTGATTTCATCTACAATGGTAGTGTATGGCCAAGCCGCCTGAAGGATCCGAGCTTCGTAATCTCCTGCACCGGGCAATCCACACGGGATTGACGCGGGCGTACTCGAGCGTGCGGCTCGACTCCGCGGCCTATTTGAATCATCTCCGTCGCGCCTACCGGCTTCCTATTATTTCCTACGACGACATGTTCCGGCTGCCCGTCGCCGCCCTCGACAACGTGGCTGACCGAGTGATCTCCTCGGCGAAGACCGTCGCGGCCCTCGAAGGGGCTGGCATCGGGATGGGCGGGATGCTGACGGTTGTGCCGGATATGAGTTTCCTCGTCGTCATCGCGATGCGGATGCTGCAGAAGCTTAGCCTGGTATATGGCTTTGAATATGCGACTGAGGAAGAAGTCATCGGGCTGTGGATTGCGGCCGGCACGGCTGCGGGCCTCGATCTCGGACGAGACATCCTGGAGAAGGAAGTGGTCGAGCGCTTTGTTCCGCGAATCATGGAGGGCATCGCGACGAAAATGGGCGCCGATGTTGCCGAGAAATGGGCGGGTCGGCTGATTCCAGTGCTGAGCGGCGTGATCGGCGGAACGCTCAACTACTACTTTATTCGCCAGTGGGGGCGGCGCGCGAAGGAGCATTTTAGAGCGCGGCACCTGGCCCAGAGACATCTTGAAATCAATTCTGCCGGGATACATTCTCTGGACAGGAACAATCCACTGCTTCCTGCTTGAAATCTTGGCTCCAGACACTCCGTACCGGTCGTTTTGCCAAGAACGACTGGGCTCAGGAGCAGCACCAGGATCCGCACTCATCAATCTCGCCGTGAAACGTGTTCTAGGCAGAATTCGAAATCGCGACTAAACTTGTAGGGTTCCCCAAACCCCAACGGCCAACCGGGAGCTTTGCTTGGAGCTCATTTTAAAGACTGAAAACCTATGGAAGGTATACCGCTCGGGACGAGTTGAGGTCGCGGCGCTGCGCGGGGTGAGCGTTGACGTGATGCCCGGCGAATTCATTTCGATCATGGGCCCTTCTGGGTGCGGCAAATCCACGTTCCTGCATGTTATCGGCGGCCTGGCTAGCCCGTCGAGAGGACGGGTACTGCTCGACGGCAACGATCTTTCCGTGCTCGACGACGCGGCGCGGACAAGACTTCGGCGGCACAAAGTCGGATTCGTCTTTCAGCGGTTCAATCTCCTGCCGACACTCAATGCGCATGACAACATCGCGCTGGCTCAACATATTCACGGCGACGGATTCGATCCTCATCGCTTTGAGCTCATCATCTCGATGCTGGGCCTGACGGGGCGGATGAAGCACCGGCCATCGGAGCTATCGGGCGGGGAGCAGCAGCGTGTAGCCATTGCGCGCGCGATAATCAACGAGCCGAAAATTATTCTTGCCGATGAACCCACGGGAAATCTCGACACGCAAAGCTCGGACAATGTCCTCGGCATACTTCGCCAGCTCAATAGGGACCTAGGCCAGACGATCGTCATGATCACGCACAATCCGGAAGCTGCCACATACGGCAACCGCGTGTTGCACATGCGCGATGGCCTCGTCGTGGACGGAGCAAACGCGAATCACTGAAATGCGCAAGCTTTGGAACGGAATCGTCCGCACACTATTTTGGTCGTACGATCGCGGAAGTTGGCCGTACGACGTTATGGTCGTCGCGATCCTGATTTTCGTACTGCTCACTCCCCGCAAGTGGTTCGCCGACCAGCCGCAGACGAGCGTCGCCGCCGCGCAAGGCGAAGCGATGATCCAGCTGATTTCAGAAAATAACGCGGCGGGCACGCGTACTTACCGGCTCAATGCCGCGACGTTGGCTCCCAACAAGCGCGCGCACAAGCCAACGCCGGAACTCGAAGCCGAAACCCACGAAATTCTTGGCCGTTCGGTGGAGGAATTAAAAGGTCAAACGTTCCAGGTTCTTCAGATCAATCCCATCCGAAGCGAAGATGGTTCGGTGGAATATTATGACGTTGGGATAAAGTTTTAGTGCGTCTTTGGCCGCTTATACTCGAGTTAATCAGCAGCTCTGGAACCAGCTCGCGTCGAATCGCATCACATACTGTATGCTGTGAATTGTTTTTGCGCTCTTGTGGCAGAGACTGGGACTTGCAAGGTCCCTAAGGAGATATTTTTGGGACGATCCTGGGCAATATTAGTTTCCTCGGTATTCGTGTTGGCATCCGGTGTAGCAGCGTCGCAGGAACACCCGTCAATCTCGCTCGAGCAGGCGCTCAACCACCTCGACGCGTCGGCGCGTGATTTCCACAGTTTGTCGGCCGATGTGGAACGGACGAAAGTAACTGTGGTCGTAGACGATAAGTCTACAGAGTCTGGGACGATTATCGTGCGCGGCGAAAAGATGCGGCTGGACTTGAAGGAACCGGACCCGCGCACGATCCTGCGCACCGGCGACTCGCTTTTTATTTACAATCCGAAGCTGAATCGCGTGGAAGAATACAATCTCGGGAAATACAAAGCTTTCGCGGATCAGTATCTGCTGCTGGGTTTCGGCACGCCGGGGCACGAACTGAAGAAAGGCTATCTTGTCACGATGCGCGGCGAGCCGGTACTCGAAGGCAAAAAGGTTATCGAGCTCGAATTGACGCCGAAATCCGAGGCGGTTCGCAACCAAATTTCAAAAATTGAGCTGTGGTTCGACGAAGCCACGTGGCTTCCAGTGCAGCAACAGTTTTTCGAGACGGGCTCGGAAGATTATTTCATCATTCGCTACACCAAGATCGTCCGCAACGCACGGATTGATGAAGGGGAATTCAAGCCACACTGGAAGGGTGCAGAGAAGGTCAAGCCTCAGGGATAGTCCGCATTTTTATCAAGCCATTCGCTCACTCGAACGAGTCCAAGTGCACTCTAAATTCGTGGGTGAAGCAGCGCGTCTGTTCCCCGAGGCGGGGGCCTCGGGGCTCTGACGGACGGGCGCGGCGTCTCGAACTTCCTATTGATTTATCGTTTGGCGGTTTTTGCGGATGCGGCGTGCCGGGATTCGTGCGCGATTAGCGCTTCTTTCCGAGAGATTCCCCAGCGATAGCCGGCGAGATTGCCGTCTTCGCGAACGACGCGGTGGCAAGGCACGACGATGGAAACGGGATTCGTGGCGCAGGCGCGTGCGACGGCTCGAACGGCGGTCGGCTGGCCGATGGCGCGGGCGACTTGCGTGTATGTGCGCGTCGTGCCGTAAGGAATTCTCCGCAGCTCTTCCCAAACGCGGCGCTGAAACGCGGTGGCCTGCACGTCCGTCGGCAGGTCGAGCCGCGGTTCGCGCCCGCGCAGATGCGCAACGATCTGGCGAACCCAATTTTCGAGTCCGTGTCGATCGCGCTCGATTTGGGCGCGCGGATATTCGCGCCGCAGCTCCGATTCGAGTGTCGCGTCGTTCTCGCTGAGATAGATGGCGCTGATTCCACGCTTCGTAGCCGCCACAAGAACGTGGCCGAGCGGCGATGCCGCGAGCGTGTAACGAATCTGCATTCCTTCACCGCCGCGGCGATACGTTGCGGGAGTCATCCCCAATTGCTGCGGGGCGCGTTCGTAAAGGCGGCTGCTCGATCCAAATCCAGCGTCATAGAGTGCTGTCGTCACGTCGTCTCCTTTTTTCAAACGGGATTTCAATCGGCGCATCCTGAGTGAATCGGCGTACTGCCGGGGCGTGATTCCCATCAACCGGCGAAACGCACGGCCGAGTTGGTGGGCGCTGATGCCCGCGCGCGATGCGAGCGCTCGAAGCTTCAGCGCGTTTTCATCGCCAGCGGAATTGGGATCGGCGAGAACGGTCTCGATATGCCGGCAAACGCGCGCGACCGCGGCAGCCTTCGGATCGCGCTGCTCCGCCTGCGCCGGACGGCACCGCAGGCATGGACGATAGCCTTTCCGCTCGGCATCTTCCGGCACGCGGAAAAAAAGCACCTGTGCGCGCCGGGGCTTTTTTGAGGGACACGACGGCCTGCAATAAATTCCTGTCGAAAGTACCGCGTACACAAAAGCGCCGTCGGCAAAGCTGTCGCGGGTCTCGACCGCGTGCCAGCGCAGATCGCTGTCGACGCCCGCTTTACTCTGAATGTGATGTTGAAGTGCGCTCATTGATTTGTTCCGGCACTCGACAAATTACAGAACTCCGGGGAAATTGGCTATCCGATTCTAGCGCGCAAACTAAACCAAGAGATTCTCAGGCTTTTTACGGGATAAGAGTGCGCGAGGGTGCTCTTTTGGTCCACAGGACTCGACGAGGGATGCGCCGTGAGGATACGATTGCGTTCGGGGTCTTGGGTCCGCTTGGTGTTTTGCCGCCGTTTTTTAGATTGCACGTTTGAACTTAAAGGTGCCCGGAATGGCCATCGTTGTACTGATTCTAATTATAGTTGTGGCCGCTGGCTTTATTGTTTGGCGCGTGATGGAGCGTGTCCGCGGCGCTGAGGATGGCTCGAAGGCAAAATTGCGAGGTGAAATTCTCGAACTCTACTGCGACGCGCCTTACCCGCCGAACGGCGCTGATTACGCGCTGGTTCTGAGGGTGGCGCTGACGAGCCTGCCTCCACGCTCCTCAAGTATCAAGGGATACCGGCTCGAAACGATTTGCGCGGGGGTGCCCTACCAATCCTCGGTTCTGCACGATGCGTCTTATTGGATTCTCAACCGGCAGATGACAAGGTTTGATTCTGAGGGCCGGTCAACCTTCGGGACCGAGCAGTCGGTGCTTGAAGATTTCCAGAAGCGCGCGGGCACTGGCCCGTTACCTCACAATCGGGAGCTCACGGGATGGCTCGCGTTTCTTTTTTCGGGAATGTTTGCACGTAGGATCGACTTCCAGCCGCCCGAAAGTTTCGACGTTTATCGCACGCGCCTCGTGATAGTCGATTCGAGCGGCGCCGAACATCGTTTTTCGGTTCGTCCCGGCTTCGAGAACGCCGGCAGCCTCGGACAATCTCCGTCGTGAGCGTCGCGCTTCAGCTGGCGAAACCCTCGTTTCGCCTCATGTGCATCGTCGAAAGTAAAGCGAAGGCGATGTTTACTCTTTGAAACGAGTCATCTTTTCCTCTCGTTGACCTAGATTCCAGATTCCGAGATAGTCCGAACCAGCCGGCATTGCCTTTGCCGGGGGGACCGGGGGGTCATCTAGATATGGGAGCATTGCCCGAGCCATTAGGGCGGGGTAGTGTCGATTTTTTGCGCAAGGAAGCGCAGAACCGCGCTGAGGAAACGAAACGCCTCGAGACGGTTCGGCCACGCCGTGTCTTCCTCGTCCCGACGTACGCGGTGGGTCTCTCGTACGAGAGACGCTGCGCACCGAGGGCTTATCTCAATCTTCCGCTGCGTCTGGTAGGCGTGGACGGGCAAATGCAGCCGCACGGAATCACACTTGTCACGAAAAATATCAGCTCGACCGGCGTGTTCTTTCTGGCGCCGTGCGAGATCGAGAGCGGCACGGCCATCGAGATGGAAGTAGGTCTACTGGGCCGCCCGCTGGGCCAGGGCAGCGTCCGGATGCGGACCGCGGCGCATATCGTGCGCGTCGAGGAAACGCAAACACCGGGTTGGAGGGGTTACGCTGCCGCGTTCGACGACATCGCGTTCAAGCGCGACGACACGCTTCCCCATCGCTACGGCGCGCAATAAGCGCGAGCTCCTGAACTCTGCTACGATTTCATTCCCGTGAGACGATCGCGATTTGCTGCGCGCGCCGTCCTTCTCGATTGGGACGGAACGCTTCTTAATTCCTACCGTTCGGACTCCCGCGCGTATCTCTCCATGTTTCGCGCCATGGGAATTGCGTGGGGCATGCCCGAACTCGAGCGGCATTACTCGCCGAACTGGCATCACGTCTATCGCGCGGCCAAGCTGCCGCGGGCGGTATGGGAAAAAGCCGACCGGCTTTGGCATAAAGCGTATGAGAAGGAGTCGCCGGCGCTGTTGCCGGGGGCGCGAAATGTGATTCGACGGCTGGCGCGGCGATTTACCCTAGGGATCGTGACAAGCGGAACGCGGTGGCGCGTCTGCGAGCAACTGAGCGACTTCAACCTCGCGGCTCATTTCTCCGCGTGCGTTTGCGCGGAAGACGCAGGGCGACGGAAACCGCATCCCGCTCCGCTCAATCTCGCGCTGCGCCGGCTGAAATTGTCTCCTGAAGAGTGCGTCTACGTTGGCGATTCGCCCGAGGATATCGAAATGGCGCGTCGCGCCCGGGTTCGCGCCATCGGAGTGCGCGGGCCGTTTCCTACGGCCGCGAGAGTCCTGGCGGCGCGGCCTGACCTCATGCTCGATTCCATCGCAGAACTTCCCGATTGGATCGAAGAGTTACGCTGAAAATTTGAAAGCGATCGCGCGGGCAATCCAACGATCAGTTCGGCTTCTGTGTCGGTGCCGTTGTGGCAGGGGCAGGGGACGCGGTTATTGCAATCGGGTTCGGCTGGAAATCGGTGGAGCGAACGACGAGGTGAAGCGGAAGATTTTGTCCGTTCGGCTCGCTCACAAAATCGTCAGAAACGGTATAGGTCGGAAACCAATATTTCCCGCTGATATTTTCGCGGTAGGTGTCAAACATAGAAAACGGGAGGCCGTTGCCCTGGGTCACCACCTCGCGCACGAACTTTCCCGAACTTTTCACGATCGCGAACTCCTGCTGGTCCACCCAAACGACTCCGTCAAAGAGCGGGCGATTGCGCATGAGCTGCTTTGGCTGAACTCGGAAGATGTAGGTATTCAGCTCGTCGAGTTTTTCAGTGCCTTCGTACTTCAACGTGTAATTCGAAAGCTGGTCGGTGGTCAACGCGAATAGCGGAAGGTTGGCGACCGTTTTCACGTCCTCGAGCGTGAACGAGGTCTGCTTCAGCGTCGAGACGGGTTGCTTTACGATGCGATCGTAGCGCTGGCCGTCTGACTTCATGAACATCTCGCCGGTGACCGAGAATTCGCCGGCCGGGTCGCTCATTTCCTTGATACGGATCGTTTGGTTGAAAGAGAACTGGTCGAACGCTTTCTTCATTAGATCTTCGTTGGCCGCGAAACGGCGAATTATCTCGTCGGCGGGTATCGGCGGCGCCTTCACGTCGACCGGCTGAGCGGGGACGCGCTTGACTTCGTATTTCGGCGGCGGCGCAACGGGACCTGAACTCTGTGCGCGTGCTGCACTGGAAACCGTGGCGAACAGGGAGAGAAGCGTGATAGCGATGAGTAGAATTTTCAAAGGATCGATCTCAAGAAATTAGATGCGCCCGAGCGTGCTGGCGCTGGCTGCTTCCGACTGCCGGGAGGCTTGGCACGCAGAGATTTCGATTCCGTCCACGCCTCCGATGCGAGCCAGCAGCCCTCAGGCTCGCAGATAGTCCGGCTGCCAGTCCTTGACCATCTTCTTGATGTTCGCGCGCTCCGTAATTTTTTTGTCCAGGACTTTGCGCGCCAACTCCGGCAATTCAGCATCACTTGCGAAACGAAGCCCGACGAGTTGCGCTGGGGTAAACTCGCCGATGCGCGAGCGCAAGTCCGCCGCAAGCAACTGCTGCAAGCGCAGCTTCATTTCGAGGCGAATCACACGATCCTGCACCGTGAGCGCAAACACGCGCGCGTAGAACGCCAGCACGACTAATGCTGCGGCTGTGAGGCAGGCCATCGCTGTACCGAATGAGAGATGCCTGAAGACCTGGACTATGTGCCACACGAAATTGATCAGGAATATGGGCAGCGCGAAAAAATGATAGGCCGGTACGAACCTTGCGTGGTTCTGGAAGTTCTGCGCCATGGTGTTGCCTCCTCGAGCGCGGAACGGCGCGCTGGACCTCGGATTCTAGCAAATCCGGCGCCGAGAATCGCTTGTGGGAGGTGAGCGGCCAGCTCCGGATTAAGTCGCCGGCTCAGTCCGCTGCAAGGACGTGAAACGTCATCGCCATCTTTAGCTCCACACCGGGCGCGAGCGCGCGCGATTGAAGTTTGAGCAGAACGGAATATCGTTTGGGCTCGACGGACATTTTGCCGGAGTCCCAATCGAGCGCAATGCCCGGCCGGCCTGGCGTGCGTAATTCCAGGCCTTTTGCATCGGCGGGAATTTCGATCGCCGGGCCACCAGGCACGAATTCCTCACAGTGCATTTGCGTATGCTCGGATTCGTTAACCGCCGATTTTTGAGGAGAGGCAAGGCTTGCCGCAGCGGGTTCTTGAGCGTACGTCCAGCAGATGCGCGTCACGCGCACGCTATCCGAAATAGCGGGAATCGAATTCACGGCGACGAACGACTGCGGCTGCGTTTCTTTCTCCACCGGTTTAGTTTCTCCACCATCCGCCGAGCCAGAATCAGCCGCCTTATCGAGCGCCACTGTGTAACTGACATGAAAATTATCCGTGCCGTCGAGTGACAGAGTTTTTTCAATCGTTGCACCGTTCGGGAAGACATCCGGCGCGTGATAGCGGAGCCGCATGGCCATGTTCTTGTTATCGCCGATCCACTCCGGCACGTAAGTGCGATTAAAAAGACCATAACGGCCGCGTTCACGTTCGGGCGAAATACCGGGCGGATTCGGCGTGAAGGAAAAATTGTCGCGAACGCCACCGACGCTGCTGAAAAGGTCCGCGGCGCTATCCTTCGCCACGAGCGCGAGGACGTGGCCGCCGCTTTTCGGCGAGACGATGACGCGGAGCCTCGAATTTTCGAGGACCCATTCGTCCGAGCCATCGCCGTCGAAATCGAAACGATATGGGGTAACGCCGCGTTCTCGCAGCGTCAGGAATGAAATGGGCATGTCGTCGTGTTCGTGCCCGCCGCGCAGCTCAACCGTGCCGTGAAGGAGTCCGTCTGGATCCGGCTCAAACGCTTTCCCCGAGCCCGCCTGGCCGTTCGATGGCTTCAACATCATGTCCGTTACGGAATCAAGCCCTGGCGTGATACGGAGGTTTGCCGAACCGCGAAACGCGCCAGTGACACTCACTTCAAGTTCAACCTGCTTCGATAAATTCGGATTTGTCGCTTGAAAGACGACCCGCATCGAGCGCGGATCGTCCAAAACGACGAGTGGCGGAAACGGCGCGAAATATGTGCTCTGGCCGAGCGGCAAGCGCGCGGCGTTCGCAACCGAAAGCTCGAAATCGGACAGCGGATTAGCTCCAGCCTGTGCCGCGGCTGGCGCGTACGGAACGTATGGCATCTGGAGCTTGAGTTGACGGGAAAAGTTCGGCGAAGCGCCCCGCGGGATGGTAAGTGTCATTTCCTGCGTAAGTGGATCCCACTTATTTTCAATCGTCGCGTCCTGAAGGGATATATGTGACGGTACGTGATCGAGGCGCAGGCGAATCTCGGATTTGGCCGGCGAGTAGAAATTGAGTTCGAGCGACTTGCCTTCGCGGACAGCGCCCAGGTATTCGGCGCCCGAGGCGGTCACTGCGTCTTTGCAAGTAGCGGGGTCCGGCACCTCATCGCAAATTGGAATGAACAATGGAAGTAACAGCGACTCTTTGGGCGGAACGGTCACGGGGATCGTGGTGGTTTGCGCAGCGCCGCCGGCGGAAGAAGACATTGGCAGGAGAACCGTGAGAGGCGCGTCAATCGTTGCGTCGGAGTCGAGGTTTGTGACGCTGATCCAGCCTCGGCCGCTCGTCCTGGCGCCGAGTGAGCCCGTCCCTTCATTGCTCACAATTTCGGTGATGATGAGATTGCTCGCCGAAGGTGGATTTCCGGCCACTCGAATTGTAGGTCGAATTTTCGCTTCAGTAAGAATGGCTTCAAGCGCCTGAATGGACCATGCAGCGACTTCGTGAGCGCGATTTTCCTCAAAACTCTCTTTCAGATTGATCCAGGAATAGAAGTCTTTTGAGGATTCAATCACCCGGCCCGCGCCGAACTTCCAGCTTGCGGAGATAACTTCAGAAGGCGCGGCACGTTCGGCGGGAGCATCACTCCAAAGCTGTGCGATCGCGTTTCCAAGCGGGCGCGACGGAAAAACGAAGAGCGTTCCGCCTTGCCGCACGTAATCCACTAAATTTTGCTGCGCTTTTTCGGAGAGTTGGAATTGGCTGCCGAGCGAATCTAGCGCCGGGAGAAAGACGAGCGGGTCGCGCAGGAGTTGATCGACAGGTTGATATTGCGGGTCTAACAGTTCGCTCGCAAGATGATCGAGTTGTGCAAGGCGTTCGATTTTTTGCACAGTTCCCGATATGCGAAGAATGTCCGGTGGCGCGAGCGCCGTTTGCGAATACGCTCCGATCGGATACACGATTCCAAAGTCCGCGCGCTTATGCGACGCCGCGAGTTGCTTGCCCCATTGCTTCACCACGTCGCCATTTCGCTTCACGGCATCCAGGCGCCGCTGGCGGTGGCCGTTGGGATCGAGCGCCGCGCCCCAGAGATAAGCCTGATTCGCCCACGGAACCGAATAGGTCGCGGGCGTGAGCGTGTCTTGCAGTGGAAAATAACTTATGCCGTGAAGCCCATTGCCCAGAAACAAACGCGAGCTTTCAAGGGTATTCGATGGCGGATTCTCGGCGGCACGATCGTCATCTGCGGGCGCGTACCATCCGGCTTGATACTCGATCAGCGCAGGAGGAAATAGCGGCTGCGTTTTCAGTTCCTCGGTGAAGAATTCAATCGTCGCCGCGTCTTCGGATGTCAGCGAGCGTACGGTTGTCTGCGTTTGTGCATCCGGTCGCATGTACCACTGGCCCATCACGCCGACAGGTTCAGGCAGCGCCGATCCCGAAGCTGCGGCGCGCATGTCCGTCGGATTGATGAAGACGGGCACATTGAGGCCTCCAGAGCGCAGCATGTCGCGCAGCGACGTCATGTAGCGCCAGAAATCCGGGCCGATATTGTTTTTCCTGCCTTCGCCCGCATCGTCATCGAGCTGGACGAAAAGCAGCGGCGAATTGGGTGGCCCGGGGGGTTGCGTTTTTGAATGCCCGGATTCGGGCTCAGGTGTTACAGCCTTGCCGGGAACGTAAGGCGCGAGCTCCTGAGCCACAGCTTCGAGCCATTTCTTTGTGGCCGTCATGTGGATCGGATTGTCGAGCCAACCCTTCGCCGCCGCTTCCGCGTCGTGTGTGTTCAGCGCCGCAAGCGGCGGATAGCGGCCTTCGAGGAGATCAATATCGTCCATGGGGTTCAAGGCTGCGTATTCGGGGCGCTTAAGCAGCCAGCCCGGATAGCCGCCCCAACGCCATTCGTTCATGATCAGCGGGCCGGGCCGCGCAATCAGTCTCAAATTTTTGTCGGCGATGAGTTTCAAGAGCGCGCGAAGATTGCGGCGCGGGTTCGTGTGGCCTTCAAAATCGAAGGTTCCTTCGGCCGGCTCGTGCCAGTTCCACGGAATGTAGATATCAATGGTGTTTATGCCGAGGGCCCGATAGCGGTCGAGCGAAATGCTCCAGAGATCGCGCGGGATTCGATAATAGAAAAAGGCCGCCGAGTGAATGAAAAACGGTTCGCCGTCGACGTGCAACTCGGGATAGCCGCCGTGGACAACGAACTCTACGCCATGCGGTGCGTCTGCCTTCGCCGAAGAATCTCGCGGCGGGGACTGCGCGCTCGCGCGAACTGCAAGTGCCATAAATGCGAGGGGCATCAGCAAAACGGCCGGGATGCGGGGAGGGACGAGAGAATGAGCCATAGAAGTTTCGCGTCCGCCGGAATTCAACCGTGGATTCTGACATGAGTTATCGAGAATGTCAGCGGCAACGAAGAGTTGCGGCACGACCGGCGGCGCAGTCTGGTAGAATCGCCCGTTTGCCAAGAGCGGACTTGACGTGCCGGACACCACAACCGCGAGACTCTTTCATATTTCCGGAATGGTGCAAGGTGTCGGGTATCGTTTTTTCGCGCGGAGTGCGGCGCAAAGGCTTGGCGTCTCCGGCTACGCGAAAAACCTGAGCGACGGCCGCGTCGAAGTTTACGCCATCGGCTCGCCGGGTGCCGTTGCTGCGCTGCGGGCGGAACTGGCGCGTGGCCCGCGTTTCGCTAGCGTGTCGAATGTCGAAGACGAAGAACGCGCCGTGGATTCGCGCTACGCGGATCGCTTCACGATCGAGCGGGACGATTGGTGAAAGGACAAGTGCATGGACGACCTGAAGAAGCTGATCCGCGAGATTCCCGATTATCCGAAGCCTGGAATTTTGTTTTACGACATCACGACTATTCTTCGCGACAAAGATGGATTCCGCAGTCTCGTAGACCAGCTGTGCGACCACTATAACGGGCGCCAGATTGATGTAGTTGTAGGGATCGAAGCGCGCGGATTTATTTTTGGCCCTGCGCTTGCGTACCGCTTGAATGCCGGGTTCGTTCCCATTCGAAAGCCTAATAAGCTCCCCGCGAAGACGGCACAAGTCACCTATCAACTCGAATACGGAACCGATAAGCTCGAAATTCATCAGGATGCCGTGAAGCCCGGCGAGCGCGTTTTGATTTCCGATGATTTGCTCGCCACTGGTGGCACGGCAGCCGCTGCCGCGCAATTGATTCGACAACTCGGAGGCGACGTGGCGGGCGCGGCGTTTGCACTCGAACTTAATTTTCTGAATGGCCGGTCAAAGCTACCTGGCATCGATGTCTTTTCGCTTTTGCAATACGACAAGTAGACGATTGAATTAAGATTTTGCATTGCGTCGTTGGCGGACGGCTTCGAAGAGGACGACACCCGCGGCGACGGAGACATTGAGCGAGCGCACGGGGCCGGTCGTCGGGATCGAGACGATGAAATCACAGCGCTTGCGCGTTAGTTCGTGCAGGCCGTGGCCTTCGGCTCCCAGGACAATTCCGATATTGCCGGTGAATTTCGCCTCGGTGTAAATCTGCTTGGCCGTTTCGTCGAGACCGATCAGCCAATAGCCCGCTTCTTTGAGTTGTTCCATCGCGCGTACGAGATTCTTCACGCGGGCCACCGGCAGATGTTCGAGCGCGCCTGCCGACGCGCGTGAGACGGCATCGCTCAAGCCCGCGGCACGCCGCTCCGGAATGATCACGCCCTCGGCGCCCGCTGCGAGCGCGGTCCTCACGATCGCGCCGAGATTTTGCGGGTCTTCAACGCCGTCGAGCAGGACGAGCAGCGATTGGCCCGTTTTCTTTTCCAGCAGATCTTCGAGCGCGAGAGCCGCGCGGGAAGCGGCGAGCGCGATGACGCCCTGATGATCGCGCGACATCGCCAGGCGATCGAGCTGGCCGCGATCTTCAAATCGCACCGGCACGCCGCGTTCGCGTGCGCGGCGAACGATTTCCTCCACGCGCGTGCCATGCCGGCCGATGGCAATGACGATGCGATCGAGCGGGCGCCCTGCCTGCAGCGCTTCTTCCACCGCGTGAATTCCGAGAAGGTAACTCATCTCATTCGAGCGTCGCACAAAATTCGAGCATGCGCTGGCGCGTTCCTTTCACCGGCGCGGAAAAAGGCAGCGCCGTTGCTGAATCGAGAAGCAAGATGACGCGATCGAGTTCGCCTTCGCCGTTGCGTCCAGCGAGTGCCAGCCGGATGGGATGAAACAGCTCGCGGCTGCGATAGCGAGTCGCGGACTTTAACGCTTCGATGATTGTTTTGAAGCGCTCCGAATCAATTGCTGCGCCATCGAGAATGAGATTCGCGAGTTCGCGGATCACTTCGCGCGAGCCCACGCGCGCCAACACGTCCTGCGCGTCAGGCGCCGCGAGCGAGGCGGATGCGTCGTATTGAAAAACAAGGCTCAGGAGATCAGCTAGCGCGTTGCGATCCGACGCGTGCGGGCCGAGAAGCGAAGCAGCATGTTCCGTCCAGGCTGAAAGCTGCGCAGCGTGAGTCTCAGTTGCGGATTCTTGAGCTCCCAGCGCGAGCCAGCCGCGCTCTCGCAGAATATCCTCGACGTCGCGCGCGACGAAGGCGTTTGTGAGCGACGCGGCCGGGGTGCCGGCTGCAGTCGCCTCGTTCGCGTCCGGGCTCATGGCCGCTTACGCGGGCGCGAGCTTGATCGAAGCGTCCGCCGAGCTTTCTTTTCAACGTGACGAATTCGTTCGCGCGCATTGGCAGTGGGCTTGATCGCTTCCCCGATCGAAGCCACGGCGTACGCGGCCAACGCCTCGCCGCGGCCGATCGCGTCCACGCCTTCGTTCGTCTTCGCCTTCAAATTGATTTGTTTCGGCGCGATGCCGAGCGCGCGGGCCAGAGCGGCACGCATCGCCGGAAAATGCGGGCCGAGTTTCGGCTTCTCCGTGACGACGATGGCATCCACGTGCAAGATGCTGAGGCCGCGCGCGGCGAGAAGATCTCGTGTGTGCTCGAGAAACAGTAAGCTCGATGCGGCTTTCCACTTTGGATCCGTGTTCGGAAAATGCGTGCCGATATCGCCGAGGCCACCCGCGCCGAGAAGCGCGTCGCAAATACAATGGCTCAGCACATCGCCGTCGGAATGGCCAACGGAGCCTTTCTCAAATGGCAGCCCGATGCCGCCAATGATGAGCTTGCGGCCTTCCGCAAGACGATGCAGATCGTAGCCGATGCCCGTTTTTGTCATCTGTGACCATTCGGAAAAGGTTGAATTTCGGCGAATTCGAGCTTCATGTCTTCACGCGCTCTTGCTCGAGGTAAAAGCGCGCGAGGTCCATGTCCGATGGCCGCGTGATCTTGAGGTTGCGTTCCGAGCCGAGGACCACGAAAACTTCGCGGCCGATGCGTTCGACGAGCGACGCCTCGTCCGAGGCAGTCACATCATCTTGCTTGGCGCGCGCGAAGGCTTCGCGAAGAATCGCGTATTGAAACGCCTGCGGTGTTTGCGCAAGAACGACGCGCTCGCGGGGAATCGTCGAGGTGATCAGGGCCACGTCTTCAGGTAGGCTCGCGCGCTTCACTTCTTTCACCGTGTCAATCGCCGGAATTCCCAGAATCGCCGCGCCGCGCGTTCGGGCCTCGGCGATAAGCCGGTCGATTTGTGCCGGTGTGACGAACGGCCGGACGGCATCGTGCACGAGGACGATTTCCGTCTCCGGCGCGACTTGTGCGAGCGCGTTGGCCACGGACTGCTGGCGCGTGTCGCCGCCGTGCACCACGCGCGCCGGGCGTCCGAGCCGCGCCTTGCTCACTCGATCTTCGAGCGACGTGAGTTCTTCTCCGCGCGTGGCAAGGATGAAATCGGTAATTGCCGCGGAAGCCGCGAGGCGCCTTAGCGTGAAGATCACAAGCGGCTCGCCGCCGAGTTCAAGGAACTGCTTCGGTGTGCCCGCGCCCATGCGCGTTCCGAGTCCTGCAGCAGGAAGAATGGCAGCGATGCGGCTCATAGCGCGGCGGCCAGTTTAGCGCACCTGCGCGCGCATAGAAACACATCGGGGATTTATGCGGCGAGTCTGTTTCTGTTTAGAACGGCGGGTTCAATTGGTTGGCGCAACACTATCTGATAACGCCCCTTCCTCCATCGTCTTCACACAGCTTCGCATCTTCGTATACAGCTCAGGGCCAAACCCCTTCATGCTGTGAGCCTGGGCACCATGCTCGGCGCAGAGCTGCATGACCTCTTCCAGGCTTGAACCCCGGGCCTGAAAGTCGCAATCAACGCCGGCGTCGCGGCAACTGATGAGATATACCTTCGCCATATCGAACCTCCCAGGGCAGGCTTGCCCACGTTCGGCTTGCTCCAACTACCCCGATGCTTGTCCGAACCAGCGCTGAAGCCGACTCGAACCGAACAGAACTTTCTCGGCGGCCAGCGCCTCGGATGGCTCCTGGAAGATCCCCGTTGGCTTTGGGCCGCTCAGGAAATTTACGTCAACGCGTCCGACCTGATCGTTGCCGAACTCAACATAGCAGGAACCCGCTCCGTTGTAAGCCTCGGGTGAGGGCCCGCCGCGAAGTTGCGAGATGATCGCAGCCGCCACGACGCGCGCCGCCCCTTCGGCGAAGACACCTGCCTTGGGAGTGCCTACACCGTTCACGTCGCCTACGGCGCAGACACCGGGAAAGTTTGTTTCCAGAGTCTTCTTGTTCACGGGCACCCATCCGAAGGCATCGGCGGCAAGCCCTGACTCGACGACGACCGCTGGAACGCGATGCACTGGCACGCCAAGAAGCACTTCGTATGGCATCTGGGTCCCGTCGCTCAGGACGGCCACCTTCCGTCCCGGGTCGAGTGCAGTCACCAGTCTATCTTTCACGAACTTGATACCGCGCTCCGCGAAAGCAGCGAGGATCGCCTGCGAGGTGTCGGGCGAGGGCGGAATGGGAGTGCCGAAGGGCATCACAACCGCGATTTCGGTAGACGCGCGTTTCCCGCGGGCGGCGAGATAGTAGTGCAGCAACAATGCCGTCTCGCTGGGAGCGGGAGGGCATTTGAATGACTTCCCTGTGACGCCGATGATTGCCGGGCCACGCTCGAACCGCGTCAGAACTTCGCGCAATGCAATGGCTCCGGCAACCGAGTAGAACTCGTTGCCGCCTTCGACGAGCCCGGGAGTGGCAGCCGGATCGAGATCGGCACCGAGCGCCACCACAAGAATGTCCGCGTCAAACGTCGCTGAGTCAGTTACCACGCGCCGGGCGGCCGGATCGATCGACCGTACGGTGGTTTGTAGAAACCGCACGCCCGGTTTGACGATGTCACGGTAGGGATGACGAACCTCGGCCGCCGCCTGCCTTCCGAACATCACGTCGAGTTTTGAGAAGCCGAAGACGAACGAACGCATCGGCCTTGTCGATGAGCACGATTTCGAGCGCGTCGCCAAAGGCGTCCGAAAGACTCGTTGTGAGCTCGAGGCCACCGAAACCCGCACCCAGCACTACCACGCGTGTACGCATCGGCGCAGAGTATCACCTGAAGATTCGATGTTCAAACGACAGCGATCATCAGTCGCGTCGGCATCGTTCACGAAACGCGTGGTCTGCGTCTAGGTGCGCGGGGTGTCTGGATAGAGCGGCCGCGGCGGCCGATCGGCGGTGTGGCCTTCGACGGCGGCAATCTGCGCCGGCCGCGGTTGATCGCCGCGATCATCGTACCGGCCGAAGATCATTTTGCCGGCGGTCGTCTGGTGAACGGAAGTGACGGAGATATCTACGGTCTTGTTGATCATTTTGCGCGCGGCGTCCACAACGACCATGGTGCCGTCATCGAGATACGCGACGCCCTGATTGTATTCCTTGCCTTCGCGGAGGATGAAGACGCGCATCGTCTCGCCCGGGAGAACCACGGGCTTGAGCGCATTCGCGAGCTGATTGACGTTCAGGATATCGATGCCCTGAAGCGTCGCGACTTTGTTGAGATTGAAATCGTTGGTAATGATTTTCGCGTCGTAGCGTTTGGCAAGCTCGATCAATTTCATATCCACATCCGCGACATTCTGGAAATCATCTTCGGCGATTTGCACGTCGATGAGCGGAATTTTCTGAATGCGCTGCAAGACTTCCAGCCCGCGCCGGCCGCGCTGCCGCTTGAGGGGGTCGGCGGAATCTGCGACCAACTGCAATTCGCGGAGCACAAAATGGGGAATGATGAGCGTGCCGTCGAGAAACTGCGATTCGGCGACGTCGGCAACGCGACCGTCAATAATTACGCTTGTATCGAGAACTTTGCACGTGTGGCGCGAATTGCGCTCGTTGCCGAAGAGGCCGCCAAGCGCCTGAAGGTTGAGCATGTCGCCTTTGTTCGCGCCGAGAATTAGGCCGATGTAGGCCATAACGAGAAACGCGGCGAGGCTCACAAACGATCGCGTGCTTTCCGGCATGGACGTGTGCGCGAGCACGAGTGTTGTCAGGTATGCGCCGAGAATGCCGAGGATTGAGCCGGCGGCCGCGCCGATCAGCCGGCGCAGGCTTGCGCGGCGAAGGCGCAGTTCGAACAGAATCACGGAAATTGCGAAGATCAGACCGACCAGAGATGCCGTCTCGCGCGTGAGACCAAACGGCCGGAAATGAAATCCCGCAGCGACACAGATGACCGTGAAGATTACCCGGATCGCAAGCATGTCCCAGAAGGTGCCCACCTGCGCGCCTGCATTGCGCGTCGCGGACGATGTTTTCGCAGGAAGACTTTCGGGTTGCCCCACGGATTGATTGCGAGGAAGCGGATTAGAATAGCGAGCCATGCGAGCCTCTTATAAAACGATGAATCTTAATAAATAATCGGTGCCGCAAATAACCGCCTGAAATCGACCGCACTCAGTCGAGCTGTATGAACGAGAAGTTTCTCCCGGCTGCTCGTAAGAAATTTACAAGAAACGTTGCCCGGCAGTATAGCACCAGTGTTTCGAGGCTAGTCAACTTTGAAAGATGTGGGAAAGATGCCGGCGGAGACGCTTGTGATGCAGAGAGCGGCGATTATGCGAGGTAAAAGCGGCGGACGCGACGCCCGAGCGCGCAGAGGAGATCGGAAGTGACGGTATTAATCTCGCGCGCGACGTCGGAAACTTCGATGGAATCGAATTTTTCCTTGCCATAGATGGTCACGATGTCGCCGATGGCGGCGTTAGGCACTTCGGTGGCATCAACGGTGGCAAGGTCCATCGAGATCGTTCCTACGAGAGGTACGCGCCTGCCGCGCAGCAACACCGAGCCGTTATTTGTGCGCTGCCGGACGACGCCGTCCGCATATCCCGCGGCAATGACTGCGATGCGCGATGGTCGCTTGGCCACAAACCGCGCGCCATAGCCAACCGCCTGGCCGGCAGCGATGTCACGGAGCGAGATGATTCGCGCGCGCAGTGAAAGGCACGGGCGGAGATCCATCTGCGCCATCACTTCCGCTTTCTTCTCTGGCGGCGTGAATCCCTGGTGATACCCGTATAGAATCGCGCCGGGACGGACGATGTCGGCCCAGGTGCTCGGCCGCGCGCAAATGGCGCCGCTGTTGGCCAAATGGACCATACCTGGCGAAAGGCCGAACGATCGCAGGCGATCCAGCGCGTCGCTAAATTTGTTTTCCTGCTCGATGGTCTGATCGCTCGTAAAATCTTCCGCCGAAGCGAAGTGCGTGTAAGTGCCTTCGAGGGCTAGATGCGGGCATTTTTCGAGTGCCTTGGCGAACGCTTCCACTTCGGAAGGCTCGATTCCCAGTCTGTTCATTCCTGTGTTTATTTTCAGGTGGAAGGGCGCCCGGAAATTGTTTTTGCGCTTCGAGATTCGAGCGGCCGCGAGATCGAGCGCGCGGAGTTGATCGACCCGCGTTACGGTTGGCGTGAGCTCGTTATCCAGTAGGATCTTTTCTTCGCCCGGCCAGAAGCCCGTAAGCACGAGAATGCGCTTGCGGATGCCTGCATCGCGGAGCTCAATCCCTTCGCTCGAGCAAGTGACGCCGAACCATTCCGTTCCCGCGCGAGCCAGCGCCTTCGAGATGGGAACGGCGCCGAGACCGTAGGCGTTTGCCTTCACGACAGCCAGAATCTTGTGCTCGCGCCCGACTTGCCGCCGGATCACGCGAAGATTGTGGAGGATCGCAGCGATGGATACTTCCGCCCAAATCGGCCGGCCGTCAAATCGAATCGTTTTCGTCATCGAGTTTCCGAAAACCTAGAATGCCAGAGTCGACCGCGAGCGCGCGCGGAAAAATCGAGCCGGTGTGCCACGGTGCAGTCTCGAGTAACAACGTTGCGTAAGCGCCGCGATGGATGAAGTGCAGGCGCGATGCCAGTTAGGTGTTGCGCCGCCGGGAGTCCGCGAGTGGGGAATGGGAACGGATTTAGAAGGACTTGCCGGAAACTTAACCGAAATCCTGGAGGCCGGACTCTATCCAATTACTGCGATTTCGTGGCAGGCGCGACACGCGCGTGCCAAACCAGGACGATGAAAATCTGAAGGTTTACTCTTCCATGGCTTCTGGCGCCGCCACCTCAAATCGAGTCCACCGGCTGTTGAACACGAAATGGACCACGCCGGTGGGGCCATTGCGCTGCTTGCCGATGATGAGTTTCGTTCGGTTCCGATCCTCGTCGGGAGCGTCTTTATCGTAAAACTTCGGGCGATTGATGAAGAGTACAACATCTGCATCCTGCTCGATGGCGCCCGATTCGCGAAGGTCGGCGAGCTGGGGATCGCGCTCGTCGCGCTCCGGAGCGCGGGTCAACTGGCTCATCACCAGAACCGGCACCTTCAACTCTTTCGCCAGTCCTTTGAGCGACCGGGAAATACTGGAAACTTCTTCGTTCCGGTTGCCGAAGCGGCCGCGAGCGGAGACGAGCTGAAGATAATCCACGATGACGAGCGACAATCCCTTATCGCGCATCAAACGCCGCGCCTTCGCGCCTATCTCCATCACCGTCGTTGTAGCCGAATCGTCAATCCAGATCGGGGCTTCGCCAAGCTCGTTGAGCGTCTCCGTGATCCGTCCCCAATCATCGCGGTTGATGTGGCCGGTGCGAAACTTGTGCGCGTCCACGTGCGCGCGAGAGGCGAGCAAGCGAAGGAGCAAAGATTCCTTTGACATTTCGAGGCTGAAGATCGCCACCGGCGCATTTTTTCGAAGGGCGACGTTTTCAGCGATGTTCAGCGCTAGGGCTGTTTTTCCCATCGAAGGGCGCGCCGCGAGGATGATGAGCTCAGAGGGCTGGAGGCCGGCAAGTTCATTGTCGAGTTCCGGGTAGCCGGTGGCGAGGCCCGTGATCCGGCGGCCCTCCGTGAAAATTTTCGAGAGGCGCTCCCAATTTTCCGAGACGAGTTCTTTGACGCCAATCAGGCCGCTTCGAACTCGATCCTCAGCCAGCTCGAAGATCGACGATTCCGCACGGTCCAAAATCGCGTCGGCATCCTCATCGGCATCGAGCGCCTGTTGTTGAATGGCGTGCGCACGATGCGCAAGGCTCCGCAGAACCGCTTTCTCCTTCACGATGCGGGCGTAGTGCTCGACGTTCGAGATTCGCGGCACGCCGTCGACGAGCTGCGCGAGGTACGCCGCGCCGCCGGCCGCATCGAGTTCGCTGCGGCGATGCAGGTCTTCGGTGAGTGTGACCAGATCGATCGCCTGCTGCGTTTCTCCGAGTGTCATCATCCGCTCGAAGATGCGGCGGTGCTGATCGAGGAAGAAATCGTCGGAGCGAAGCTTCTCTACCGCCGTGTTCAGCATGTGGTTGTCGAGAAGAATGGCGCCGAGAATGCTGCGTTCAGCTTCCAGATTGTGCGGTAACGCGCGCTCGAGGTTGGAATCGTTGGCCATTTATTCGCTTTATGTTCGCCTAAGTAGTATTTGAGCGCAAGTTCTTTTCACCCGCGCCCGAAACGGCGCCGCAATTTCATTTAAATCGCAAAATTGAAATTTGAATATCGAAAGAGAGCCGCATTGTGGGCGTGTGCGCGCCGGTCGTCAACCGCATGACGCTGTGGATTTCCCGGGGAGCTGTGCAAAAGCTCTTTGCGAGCATGCGCGCAGCGACGTAGCCTGAAACGTGGCGCAGAAATAAAAAGCGCGCCGCGAACGTCGCACGGCGCGCTTCGCATCTCTTGCGGAGATGATCTTGAAAAGTTGAAGACTACGCTTCGCGGCTCACCGTCAGCTTCACGGTTGCGACGATATCGCGATGGAGCTTAATCGGAACTTGATATTCGCCGATGAGCTTAATGGGTTCAGCGAGCTGAATTTTGCGGCGGTCAATAGTGAAGCCCTGCGTCGCCAGCGATTCCGCGATATCGGCGGTGGTGACGGAACCGAAGAGCTGATCGTTTTCACCGGCCTTGCGCGCAATCGCGAGCGAGACGCCGTTGAGAACTTCGGCCTGCTTCTCCGCATCGCCTTTTTCCGTGGCTTCGCGCTTGGCAAAGACCACGCGCATGCGCTCCAGCCGCTTCATATTCCCCGGCGTGGCAAGCATGGCAAGCTTTCGCGGGAGAAGAAAATTCCGGGCGTAGCCCGGGGCGACTTCCACCACTTCGCCGCGATTGCCCAGCTTGTCTACGTCTTCCTGCAAAATAATCTGCATAGTCGTGTCCTTAAATTGCTCTCAGAAAGGCCTGTTTCTAGAATTCGGCGGCAAACGGCAACAGAGCGATGTTCTGTGCCCGCTTGATCGCCACGGTGAGCCAGCGTTGGTGCCGCGCGCAGGTGCCCGTCATTCGCCGTGGAAGAATCTTTCCCCGCTCTTGAATGAATGGCGCGAGGATATCCGCCTTCTTGTAGTCAATGTAATCCACGCGGTCCACGCAGAAGCGGCACACCTTCTTCTTGCGCACATAGTTTCGCTTCCCGCGCTTGTGTGGACCACCTGGGCCCGGGCGTCCGCCCGGTCCCCCGCCGGGACCACCGGGCCCACGGCTCGGGCCGCGATTTCCCTGGTATCCGCCGGAAGAAGGCCCGCGCGATGGAGTTGATGATGGCGCGCCCGACGGTGACCCCGACGTCGCTGACGGTGCCCCCGATGGAGCAGAGGATGGCGTCGCCGCTGGAGCCGACTCTGCTGCCGGAGCCGGTGCTGCCTGCGTTTTTTCGGCCGGTGCGGATGATTCCGCCGGAGGCGCTGCCGCTGGCGGTTGCTGCGGTACGTTTGGATCAGCCATTCGATTTCTCCTCTAGCCAGCGGCGGAGGCGGTTTGCTCTCCGGCTGGGGGCGCCGACGTCGGCGCTGGTTTGCGCGGCCGGCGGGCGGCGCGGCGCTCGCGATGCTTCGCGAGCTTCTGCTGGCGCTTCATTTCTTCATCAATGCGGATGGTCAGATACTTGATCACCGGATCCGCCACTTTCAACCGGCGCTCGAGCTCTTTAATCAATTCGCCGTGGTTCGAGCGAATCGACATGTAGACGTAAAATCCCTCGCGAAGCTTGCGGACGCGATAGGCCATCCGCTTGCGGCCCCACTTCTCGATCTTTTCGATCTTCGCGGACTTGTCGGCTACGGTGTGCTCGAGCGTCGCAACGAGCTTGTCCACTTCCGCTTCGGGTGTATCCGGGCGGCAGATGAAAATCAGGTCGTACAATCTTTCTTCCATGTGTCCTCTATTCCGATATTCCGGCTATTCCTGCAAAATTTTCTCACTGCTAATCGGGCCCCGAGGCTGGAGCCTCGGGACTTGAAACTTAAGCGCGCATAGAGCGCGGCAAACCCTAAAGAAGCTTGCGCGATGCGCGGCCAACCTTGAATCTCGCGCTATGCTTCTGCTGGCGGCACGACGCGGCGATTGAATCGAGTCATCGCCCGCTCGACTCCTTCGCTCAAAATCAAATCCACAGCTTCGGCAGCGTCTTCCGCCATTTGAGCGGCGATTTTCCGCTTGTCGCGGCTCATCGGGCACAAAACGTAGGCGGCCAAATCGCCCAGCGGATGTTCCGGCTGAACTCCCATCCGCACCCGCGAGAACTCTCCGCCGCCGACAGCGCCAATCACCGACTTCATGCCGTTATGACCGCCGGCCGTGCCGCGCTCTCGAACCCGCAACATGCCCCACGTCAGCGCGACGTCGTCATAGAGAACAATCAAGTCCGCCGGACCGCATTCCAACCGGTCGAGCAGACTCTGCACGGCGCCGCCGCTCAAGTTCATCATCGTCTGCGGCTTTGCGAGTACGACTTCACATCCTGAAATCTCGCCGCGGCCGACGTACGATTTTGCTTCCGGCCGGGTTACCCGGATCCCCGCTTTTTCAGCGATGTGATCAATCGCGAGGAAGCCCAGGTTGTGAGGCGTCCACTCGTATTTCGGGCCGGGATTGCCGAGGCCAACGATCAGTCGCATGAAAGAGCTCAATCCGGTCTCGCCAAAATTCGCGCCGCCGAAATTCACGCAGCGCAAAAGACCGGTTACTTCTCCTTGGGCTTCTTCTCTGCCTTCTCGCCCTTTTCCGCGGGCGCCGCTTCATCGCCCTCTTCGGCTTCCTTCTTGCCCTTCTTGATGACTTCAGGCTCGGCGGGCGCAGCTTCCGCGGTCACTGCCGCTTCCGCAGTGGGCTCGACTTCGGCCTTCAGCGTCACAACGTGGAACAAGACGCGCGTTGGATCGGTAACGAGCTTGATCTTCTCTTTGTCCATCGGAACATCGGCCGCGCGAATCTGCTTGCCGATGAGAAGTTCGGTAACGTCAACCTTGAATTCTTCCGGGATGTCGGCGGGCAAGCATTCAACTTCCACTTCGCGCGTGACGGTCTCGAAGATTCCGCCCTGCACCTTGACGCCCTGCGGTTCGCCGAACGGGTGAACGGGAACCCTGACGCGCATGCGAACGTCCATGGCCACGCGAAACAGATCCACGTGAATGAGCGAACCGGTGATCGGATCGACCTGCCAGTCTTTCACGATGGCCTGCTCTGCATCTCCGCCGGCAAGGTTCACCGTGAAAATCGAGTTGTGGCCCGTCTCCGACCGCAGAATTCGGGTGAGCTGCTTCGTGTTCACCGAAAGCGAAATTGAGTCTCCCTTCCCGCCGTAGAGCACCGCGGGAATCATGCCGGTGAGCCGTTCGCGCCGCGCCGGGCCTTTGCCGCGCGTTTCGCGCGCGGCGCCTTCCACGATAAATTTCTCCATACGTCCTTCCTTCGTGTCCTAGATGAAGAGCTCGCTGATCGAGGTCTCTTCGTGAATATTTCGAATGCCGCGAGCGAGAAGTTCCGACACGCTGAGCACCGTAATATTCGGGATTTTCCGAGCCTCCGCAGAGAGCGGAACGGAATCCGTCACCACCACTTCATCAATCGAAGACTTCGTGATGCGCTCCACCGCGGGTCCGGAAAGAACCGGGTGCGTCGAAGCGGCGAAGACTTTGGTCGCCCCATTGTCGAGTAATGCTTCAGCCGTTTTCACGAGTGTTCCCGCGGTGTCAATAATGTCATCAATCACAAGCGCCGGCCGGCCCGACACGTCGCCGATCAGGTGCATCACTTCGCTCACGTTCACATCAATGCGGCGTTTATCCACGATGGCCAGCGGCGCGTCCATTTTCTTTGCGAAATATCGCGCCCGCTCCACGCCTCCGGCATCCGGCGATACTACGGTCAACGGGCCGAGACCCTTCTTCTTAAAATATTCCACGATCACCGGCGCTGCGAAAAGATGGTCCACCGGAATATTGAAATAGCCTTGAATCTGCGGCGCGTGCAAATCGAGTGTCAACGCGCGGCTCGCTCCCGCCGTCTCGAGCAAATCCGCTACAAGCTTGGCCGAAATCGCAACCCGCGGCCGATCCTTGCGATCCTGCCGGGCATACGGGTAATACGGAATCACCGCCGTGATGCGCCAGGCCGACGCGCGCTTGAACGCGTCAATCATCAGCAATAACTGCATCAGGTGAAAATCCACCGGATGCGAGCACGGCTGCACGACGAATACGTCCGCGCCGCGCACGTTCTCTAAAATCTGATAGCGCGTCTCGCCGTCGCTGAACCGGCCGTGCTCAGCCCTACCAAGTTCGACGCCGAGATACCGGCAAATCGCATTCGCGAGGGCAGGATTCGCGCTGCCGCAGAAAATCTTGAATCGATCGTCGATCAACGATTAATCCTCAGGCGTAAACCGGCGAGCGCAGTGCCCGGACGTATTCTTCCCTGGCAAGAGTTTCTACCACGAAGACCTGGTCTTCCGGGAAACTGACCGCGGTTCGGCGCGCCTGCGCTGGGCTCCGGAATAATCCGAACACCGCCGAACCACTACCTGCCAGCGCGGCTCTTGTAGCTCCTCGCTGAAGCAAGCCCCTATGGATTTCTCCGAGTCGGGGATGGCGGCGGAAAATCGGAGCCTCGAAATCGTTTTCGAGGGCGGTGTCCTGCCGGCTCCAGCACAGAGCGCAGAAACTAAAGATTTTACGGGGCGTTTTGCGCTTTGTCAATTCCAAAGAAACCCACTTGAAAGCGTCGCGCGTGCTCACCGCGATGCCTCTAGGCGAAACGACAACGGCCCAATATTTCCGCCCATCCGGAAGCGGATAAATCTCATCGCCCCGGTTAACGCCGAGAGACCGGCCGCCGAAAAGAAAAAACGGCACATCGGCGCCGAGTCCGGCAGCGATCTCGATCAGGCGTGCAAGCGGAAGTTTGCGCCCGGTTAATCGCAGCATCGCGAGCAGCGCCGACGCGGCATCGCTTGAGCCACCGCCGAGGCCTCGCGCCACCGGAATCAATTTCTCGAGCCGGGCGTGAATACCGCCTCGGAAGTCCAGTTCGCGCCGCGCGGCTTCAATCGCGCGATACACAAGATTCTCTCGCCCCGCTGGAAGCGACGGGTCGTCAATTTCAAGCGTGATGCCACGATGGCGGGAACGCGTCAGCTCGAGCGTATCGTGAAGCGCGATGGCTTGAAAAATCGTTCGCAGCTCCTGATAGCCGTCGGGGCGGCGACCCAGAACGTGCAGGCACAGATTGATCTTCGCGAACGCCGGCAGGCGCACCGAATTTTTCATGCGGGCTATGTTATTGCGGTTTGGTGTCAGCCGGTGCGGGTTTTTCCGCAACCTTGCTATGCTTGAGGTTTTTCAGCCGCTGATCAAGCTCGTTCACTTTGTCCGCTTCATAATCCGCGGGAAGCGCGTGCTGCCATTCCGCCAGTGCCTTTTCCCACAATGCTGCGGCGCGCTCGGTGCGGCCCATCTTGGCGTAAACATCGCCGAGATGTCCGAGAATCGTCGGATCGTGCGCCGAGCGGTCCACGGCCTTCTTCAAATATTCTTCGGCTTCGGCAAGTTTGTTCTGCTTGTAGTAGACCCATCCCATGCTGTCGAGATAAGCGCCGTTCGATGGTTCCTGTTCGAGCGCGCGGTGGATCATGGATGTGGCTTCTTCCAGGCGCACGCCGCGGTCGGCGAGTTCGTAGCCATAATAATTCAACACGGCGGCGTTCTTGGGGTCCGCTTCGAGAGCTTTTTTGAATTCCGCTTCCGATTGTTCGTATTTCTTCTGGCGTTCGTAAATCGCGCCGAGCATGAACCACGCCGCTTCTTTCTCTGGCGCTCCGCTGGCGAGTTCCTCGGCCTTCATGGCACTCTGTTCAGCGTCCGCGTAGCGTCGGCCGCGCTCTTGGACCTGCGCAAGATCGAGATAGACCTCCTGGTCCTCGGTATTGTGCTTGAGCATGCCGCGCAAGACTTTTTCGGCTTCGTCGGTCTGGCCTTTTTCGCCGAGAAGGATTGCGTAGGTGACCGTCAAGCCGCGATCCTTGTCGTTATCTTTCAAAGCTTTTTGCGTTTCGGAAATCGCGCGGTCGATCTCGTGGCTCTCGCGGTAGGTGTCGATCAAGAGCATCTGCGCGCGTTTTGATTCTTCGGGCCCGAGCTTTCCAAGTTCCTCGTAGCTGCGCTCCGCCGATGCGTAATCCTCTTTCTCACGATAAATCCGGCCGAGCTCTTCGTAGAGAATCGCGAGCGCGTTGGGACTGCTGGCGCTATCTCCTTGTCCTGTGATTCCGGCGATCGCATCGGCGAGGACATGCGCGGCGTCGTCGAATCGGCCCTGCGCGTCGTAGAGAAGCGCTTCGTTGTAGGTAACTTCGAGATTGCCGGGCGCGAGTTGCTTGGCGTGGACGATATTGCTTTCAGCCAGGTCGAATTGGTTCAGATGCCGGTAAATCTGCGAGAGTCGCAGATAATTATCCGGATTCTCCGGCTCGAGATCGACCAGCCGCTTGTATTCCTCGAGCGCCTGGGGAAATTTCTCTTCGGTCAGCAAAGCCTGCGCGAGGCCCTTGCGGTGCGACGCTTCATCCGGGTCGCCCTCGACGGCCTTCTTGTAAGCCTCTTCCGACTTTGCGTACTCGTGAGTCTGGGCGTAAGCATCGCCCAGCAAATCATAAAGAGTGGAGGAAGTGGATTCTGCCGTCGCTTTATTCAAAAGCTCGATCGCGTCGCTGGCGCGGCCCTCGTCCATCAGCAACTGGCTTAACTGTTCGAGGCCGCCTTCATTGGTCGGATCCCAGCGCAGCACTTCGCGCAGCGTCTGCTCGGCCTTGTCGTGCTCGTTCTCAAAGCGGTAGAGGCGCGCGAGCCAGAGGGCGGACTGGCTGTCTTTCGGGTCGAGACGGAGAATCTCGCGAAACTGCTCGACGGCCTTGTCAATCATGTCGCGCTGGCCGGAGCCTGCGCTCAAATCGCCAAGGTTACGGACGTAAATGCGCGCAAGCAGGCGGTGCGGTCCGGGATTATCCGGGTTGGCTTTGATCGCAGCTTCCGCTTCGTGGACCGCATCCTGGATATGTTGCGACTTGGCATATGTTTCGGCGAGCCGCTCGATGATCACCGATGATTCGGGATCGAGTTCCAGGGCTTTCTTGTAATAATCGACGGCCTCATTGGCATTTTCGGAGCGCCCGGTCAGCTCGAATTCTTCTTCTTCCGCGTGCCCCATCGCAAAGTTGAAATAGGCATCGGACTTGTGGTTCGAGTCCGAATGGGACGATGGGCTTGCGGGAGCCTGCGATGAAGCAGGCTTGCCTTCGGTCCGGGGCTTCGCGTCCTGCGCTGGGGCGGAAAGGGGCAGCAAAGCGATGGCCGCCAGGGTCAGGCTGATACGAATCTTTGTCATTCAATCACCGTAATTTTCCATTATCGGCTACCGGTTGAGGATCGTCAAAACAATCCGTTCCTATCATTGCCATTAAGATTAAGACTCTCGCATCGGGGCTTTCGTTCCTTAAAAAAGGGACTCTCGCCCTCTAATAAGACTCTCGAAAGATGCGAAAAGTTTACGATTAGGTGCCTCCGGCCAAAGATTTCTTCCATCGTGTTGAATTGAACGTCCTGGCCGATATTTGTCAATTGGTCTTTTTAGTGGCGGAAGTGGCGGATACCGGTAAAGACCATCGCCATGCCGAATTTGTTCGCGGCTGCGATCACTTCGTTGTCGCGCACAGAGCCGCCCGGTTGAATCACGGCTGTTGCCCCCGCTTTCCCGGCTTCCTCGACGCCATCGGGAAACGGAAAGAATGCATCGGACGCGACGACGGTTCCGGCGAGCGGCGATTGCGCTTTCATCACCGCAAGTTTCACCGAATCCACGCGGCTCATCTGCCCCGCGCCGATGCCCACCGTCTCGCCTTCGCGCGCGAAGACGATCGCATTCGATTTGACGTGCTTGCAGACTTTCCACGCAAATGCGAGCGCACGGCGCTCCTCGCCGGTCGGCTCGCGCGCGGATACGGTCTTCATCTCTCTCTCGCTCAAAATATGCAGATCGGGATCCTGAACGAGCACTCCTCCGGAGATGCGCTTCAACTCCAACTCGCGCGTTGCGGCTTCTTTCGTGATTTCCAGGAGGCGCAGATTTTTCTTTGACGAGAATTTTTCAAGCGCAGATGGCGAATAACCGGGAGCTGCGATGCATTCGACAAACAGCTTCGCTGCCTCTTCCGCCGTTGCAGTATCCACCGCGCGATTGAACGCCAGCACACCGCCAAACGCTGAGACCGGATCGCACGCGAGCGCTCTCACGTAGGCATTCACGAGCTCGTCCTGCTCTGCCGCGCCGCATGGATTGTTGTGCTTGATGATCGCTACTGCCGGCTGCTTGAATTCCTTCGCGAGCGCCCACGCTGAATCGAGATCTACCAAATTGTTGTAAGAGAGCTCTTTTCCCTGAAGCTGCTTTGCCCCGGCGATTCCCGCAGCGGCGTGGCCTGCAGGCACGTAGAGCGCCGCAGATTGGTGCGGATTTTCGCCGTAGCGCATGGCCTGGCGCCGCTCGAGCGCGATGTGCAGCCGTTCGGGCAGCTCGGGAGCCGCGTGAATTTGCACGGCGCCATTCGCTGCCAGTCGCTCGAGCTCCGTTGCGATCTCGCCGTCGTAGCGCGCCGTCCGCGCAAAGGCTTTCCGCGAGAGATCGAGCCGCGTCGCGAGGCTCACGCTGCGCGTGGCCTCGATCTCCCCCGCCACGCGATCGTAATCCGCTGGATCCGTGATCACCGCGACGCTCTCGAAATTCTTCGCCGCTGACCGCACCATCGCCGGCCCGCCAATATCAATATTCTCGATAAGCTCCTCAGGCGTCACGCCCAACTTTTGCGCCGTCGCGGAAAATGGGTAGAGATTCACGATGACGAGATCGATCGGAACAATTCCGTGCTCGGCTGCCTGCTTGCGATCGCTATCCTTGCCGCGCTGAAACAAAATCCCCCCGTGAACCTTCGGATGAAGCGTCTTCACGCGTCCGCCGAGCATTTCGGGCCATCCCGTTAACTCCGCGACGTCGCGCACCGGCACGCCCTCATCGCGAAGCAGTCGCGCCGTTCCGCCCGTCGAGACGATCTCGATTCCAAGCGCTGTGAGTCTCCGCGCAAATTCAGCTACGCCTGTTTTGTCGTAGACGCTGATCAGCGCGCGCTCGATGGCCATCGTGCCCCTCCTGTTGCCTCGAATTCTGAAAAAGACCGATTAGTGTATTCGCATGAGCGAAAATCGCAAGAGGACCATTGTGGGCTTCGGCTGCGGTGTCAAAACTTCAAGGCGAGAATAACAATTAGCATACGCATGCGGTTTTCGCGCGATGCGGGACTCGCGGACCTTGGGATTGTGCGAGAACGTCTTTGAGAAAAAACTAGCGGCTGACTCGGGCTTTTAACTTTACCTTCCCGCCTTCAACGCTCACCGTGTACTCGATTTCCTTGCCGCCTCGCCTCTTGAGTTCTTCCGTTTTCTTCTCAACAAAGCGTTCGAAGTCTTCGAGACTTGGCGCACCCGACTTTTCTCCAGTGGCCATCCGCGTATCGATCAACGCTCCGTAAAGATCGTGTACCTTTCGCGTTTCACGGGCGGGGTTCGAGAACTGAACGGAAAATGGCGGCGGTGCATCAATTCCTGCTCCGTCGCGGGACTTCCGTTCTCCATGCGAGGCCGCGGCTGAAGGCCTCGAGGCCAGCGCTCGCCGCGCTTCGGCCATCGCCTTGTTGCGTTGCGCGGCGATTGCTTTTGCGGCAGCGCCGAAGTGATGCGGAACGGACGAGCTTTCCTTCAACATCAGCTTCTTCCGCCACATATCCTGATATTTCGCGTAGGTGGAGGCGATATTGTTGTAGCGGAATCGCTGCGCCAGGTTGACCTCGGCCATTCGTTCGGCGTAGCGTTTGATGAATACGTCCACGCGCCACTGGGTATCAACCGGTGGGCGCTTTCGTCCGCCGCCGAAGAATTGCTCGTACTCAATCTTCAGCGTGCGAATGTCGTGCTCGACTTGTGCCAGATCGTCGTCGATTGTGGCCATGGTCTAATTGGCAGCCATTTCAGGCTAAGGGCACCGACGCACAGCGTCAACCCACCGGGACACACTGAGTGACGCAAGCGGCAAGCCCTTCGGTTGCTCCTTTTATTCGCGCTGTGTTCCAATACTCAAACCATGAATCCCCCGGCCGATCCAGCCACCGGCAAGCTTACGAATGCGCTGCGTGGCGTTCCGTCCGTGGATGAATTGCTCGGGCGCTCGGCGATTGTCGAAGTGGCGAAGAGCGCCGGGCGCACTTTGGTCACGAGCGTCATCCGCGAGGTTCTTGCCGAGGAGCGCCGGAGGTTAAAGGAAGAACCAAGCGCCGCCGTGGAATTGTCGAAGCTCGAAGAGCGCATCCTCGCCGGAATCCAAAAGGCGCTCGCACCGTCCCTGCGCCGCGTCATCAACGCCACCGGCGTGGTTCTCCACACGAATCTTGGCCGCGCGCCGCTCTCCGCTGCCGCTGTCGAGCATCTCGTCGCGATCTCGGGCCGCTATTCAAATCTCGAGTACGACATTCCGTCGCGGGCACGTGGGAAGCGCGACGTTCACACGGCGCAGCTTCTCGCAGACTCCGTCGGAGCCGAAGCGGCAATCGTCGTCAACAACAACGCCGCCGCCGTTTTCCTGGTTCTGAACGCGCTCGCGACCGGCGGAGAAGTGGTGGTGTCGCGCGGTGAGTTGATCGAGATCGGCGACGGATTCCGCATCCCGGACATCATGGCCGCCAGCGGCGCGGTCCTGCGCGAAGTGGGCACGACGAACCGCACGCACATCGCGGATTACGAGCGCGCGATCAACGAGCGAACGAGGTTGCTTCTTCGCGTTCACCCTTCGAATTTCCGCATCACCGGTTTTACCGGGCGGACATCGCTCGAGGAAATCGTGGACCTCGGCCGCCGTTCAAGGATTCTCGTATACGAAGATCTCGGCTCCGGATGCATCGCCGATCTTGCCGCGGGGGGCGTTAATGAGCCCGTGGCTCGCGAGAGCTTCACCGCCGGCGTCGGCGTAATTTCATTCAGCGGCGACAAACTCCTGGGAGGACCGCAGGCCGGAATCATCGGGGGCAAAAAAGAAATCGTGGAGCGTATCCGCCGCAATCCGCTCTTCCGCGCCCTGCGCGTAGACAAGCTTACAATCGGCGCGCTGGAAATGACGTTGCAGGCTTATCGTCGCGGCGCGCTCGATGAAATTCCGGCATTACGCATGATCCGTATGAGCGCCGAAGAAATTGCGCGCCGTGCGCATTCGCTGCTCGAAAAGCTCCGCCCTTCGCTGCCCAAAGACGTCGAAATTGAAATTATCGAAGGAAAATCCGTTATTGGCGGCGGTTCAACACCCGATCAATCATTGCCCACGCATCTCATCGCCTTCAAAAGCCGACGCCGCTCTGCGGAAGAAATCGAATCGCGCCTGCGCGAGCCGGCCGCTGGCACTCCAATCATCGCCCGCATCGAAGATGATCGCCTCGTCATTGATCTACGCACGGTATTCGCCGACGAAGAGGCAGCGCTGGCAGGCTCGCTTCTCGCCGCACTGGGATGACGCGGGAAAATGGAAAGGTGAAAAGGGAAAATGGCGTTGCTGCAACAACGCCGTTCGCGAAGCGTTAGAAGTTGTCTTCCTATTTTCCCTTTTCCATTTCCCCTTTTCCAAACTCACAGCCTATTTATCACTGTCGCCACGCACGCAGCTCCAAAGCCATTATCAATATTCACCACGCTCACATTCGACGCGCAGCTATTCAGCATCCCGAGCAGCGCCGCGACGCCTCCGAAGCTCGCGCCGTAGCCCGTGCTCGTCGGCACCGCGATCACAGGCACGCCAACCAATCCTCCGAGCACGCTTGGCAGCGCGCCTTCCATTCCGGCCACGCAGATGATCACCCGCGCTTGGTTGAGCCGCACGCGGTGCTCCATCAGCCGGTGCAGTCCCGCGACGCCCACGTCATAAATCGCTTCGGCGCGATTGCCCATCATCTGCGCGCTGATCAACGCCTCTTCCGCCACGGGGATGTCACTCGTCCCCGCCGTCACCACGAGCACGAGGCCCTTGCCCGTGCGCTCGCGGTTGCGTTCGATGGCAACCACGCCAGAAAGAGGATAAAACATCGCCTTGCGCGCCACTCGCTTCACGGCGGCGTAGGTAGCTTTGCTTCCGCGCGTGATTAAGATGTTGTGCGATGCCTTTGCTCGCAGCATTCCTCGAACGATTTCCGCCACTTGCTGCGGCGTTTTCCCCCGACCGTAAATCACTTCGGAATAACCCTGCCTCAGCGAGCGATGATGATCGATTTTCGCGAAGCCGAGATCTTCAAAGGGAAGCTGGCGCAGTTTTTCGAATGCCTTATCGAGCGACAGGCGTCCTTCGCGCACATCTTCCAGAAATTTTCTCGCGTCGCGTTCGTTCATCGCCTCACCATTCCGCGCGCATTGTAGCATTCCGCTGGCGAATGGGTCTGCCGCAAGAACCTCGGTGCGCCGCTACAAGTGCATCCCGCAATTCTTGACTTTGTCGAAAGCGCCTGCCTAGAGTGGATTTCGGCGCATGGCGAAGAACAAACCAGCGGGCAAGGTCATCACGGTCGGCGTGACCGGCGCGAGCGGCGCGGTTTACGCGCGGGCGATTTTGCGGCTGCTTGATGCTGATAAGCGCGTAGCGCGCGTCGCGTTGGTCGCGAGCGAAACTGGATTGCGCCTGATTGCGACGGAACTCGGCATCGTCGCGCCAGATCCAAAAAAACTTCCCGCGCTCCTAACTGGTACTTCCGCGAAGAAGATCGAATATCTCGCAAATAAAGACGTCGGCGCGTCAATCGCATCCGGCAGCGCGACGGTGGACGCGATGGTTGTGATTCCGTGCTCTGCAGGCACCCTCGCGGCGATCGCCGTGGGAATCGCCGATGATTTGCTCGCCCGGGCGGCGGATGTCTGCCTGAAAGAACGCCGTCCGCTCGTTTTGTGTCTCCGCGAAACGCCGCTCAATCGCATCCACATCGAAAACATGCTGCGCGTCACAGACGCAGGCGCCATCGTAATGCCCGCCATGCCCGCGTTTTATTACGGCCCCAAAACGATCGAAGACGCTGTCGAGCAATTCGTCTGCCGCGTCCTCGCGCAAATCGGCTTGCCTCAGGAAGCGCAATATCGTTGGGAAGGCGGGGGAAAAGGGAAAAGTGAAACTGGAAAATAGAAAAGCGAAAACGGCAGCTGGAATTTAGGAAACGAGAATAGAAATCAAAATGCACGGTCGCAACGCCAACCTACAGAAAACCGCCAATTCACGACCCATTTTCCCTTTTCTCTTTTCCCTTTTCCATCCGGACTCCCCATGAGCCGCATTCGCACCGTTCTCGAAATGATCAAAATCGAGCACTCCATCTTCGCGCTGCCGTTCGCGCTAGTCGGAGCGCTGCTCGCCGCGCGTTCGGCAGGCACATGGCCGGCATGGACGCAAATTCTCTGGATCGTGGTCGCGATGGTCGGCGCGCGCTCAGCGGCGATGACCATCAACCGCATCGCCGACATCGAATACGATCGCCGCAATCCCCGCACGCGGAACCGCGCTCTTCCGGAGGGCACTCTATCAATAGGATTCGCGTGGGGATTCACGCTCGCGGCCGCCGCCCTCTTGGTAATCGCGGCGTGGCGATTGAATCGTCTCGCATTCGAACTCTCGCCGGTCGCGCTGGCCGTCCTCTTTCTCTACTCCTATACGAAGCGCTTCACGTCGTGGTCGCACCTAATTCTCGGATTTTGCCTCGGCATGTCCCCTGCAGCTGCGTGGATCGCAATTCGCGGCTCGCTCGACGCACGCATTCTGATTCTTTGCGCCGCGGTGACGCTCTGGGTGGGCGGCTTCGACGTTCTCTACGCGTGCCAAGACGTCGAATTCGACAAATCCGCCGGCCTGCATTCAATCCCGAAAAAATTCGGCATTGCCCGCGCCCTAATTATTGCCCGCGCGATGCACGGCGGAGTGATCGCGCTACTCATTTGGCTCGCGTGGAGTTTCGCGCTCGCTTGGCCTGCGTGGGTGGGAATCGCCGTCGTCGCCGCACTGCTCGCTTACGAACATTCGCTCGTGAAGCCCACGGATCTCTCGAGGTTGAACGCGGCCTTTTTCACCGTAAACGGCTATATCAGTATGTTATTCTTGATTTTCTGGGGCGCTGCGACGTTTGTGTCGCGCCCGTGAAACAGGTCCATCGAGAATGAGCTCCGAACTCCACATCACAGACGCGCGCCTCCGGCCGATTGCCGATAAAGTCCTCGCCGGTGAGCGTCTCGACGCGGGCGAAGGCCTGAGACTGTTCGAATCAAACGATCTTTTGGCCGTTGGCTGGCTCGCAAATCACGTCCGCGAGAAGCGCCACGGCGACATCTGCTATTACAACGTCAATCGCCACATCAATCCGACGAACGTCTGCGGCGCGCACTGCAAGCTCTGCGCCTTTGGCCGCGACGCGAATTCGCCGGGCGCTTACACCTTCACGCTCGACGAAATCTGGGCGCGCGCGGCGGAAGGCGTCGTTGAAGGCGCCACGGAATTCCACATCGTCGGCGGGCTTCATCCCGATCTCCCGTTCAGCTACTATCTCGATCTCATCCGCGGCATCAAGCAGCGCCACCCGCAAGTCCATCTCAAAGCATTCACGATGGTCGAGGTTGGATTTTACTCGCGTATCTCGAAGCTTTCGATTCGCGACACGCTGCTCGCCATGAAAGAAGCGGGAGTCGATTCGCTGCCCGGCGGCGGCGCTGAAATTTTCGCGCCACGTGTGCGCAAGATTATTTGCGATCACAAAGTCAGCGGCCAAATGTGGCTCAAGATTGCGCGCACCGCCCACCAAGTCGGCCTGCGCTCGAACGCCACCATGCTCTACGGCCACATCGAAACGCACGAAGAGCGCGTCTCGCATCTTCTCGATCTCCGCGAATTGCAGGATGAAACGCACGGCTTCGTCACATTTATTCCGTTGCAATTTCATCCCGACAATACGGGATTGAGCCACGTGCCGAAGCCGACGGCGTTCGACGATCTGAAAACAATCGCCGTATCGCGCCTGCTCCTCGATAATTTCGATCACATCAAGGCCTACTGGATCATGCTGACGCCGCGAGTCGCGCAAGTCGCGCTACGATTCGGCGCTAACGATCTCGACGGCACCGTCGTCGAAGAAAAGATTTATCACGATGCCGGCGCCAGCACGCCGCAGGGACTCACGCATGCCGATCTCGAGCGTCTGATTCGCGCGGCCGGCCGCGTTCCTGTCGAGCGTGACACGCTGTATCGCAAGGTCGATCGCTCGCAGCTTCCGCCGATTCGCGCGCCAAAGCGTACGAATGGCGATCTAATCCCCGAATCAAGTCTCACCGCTCGCGCGCAGTAAGGTGGCTGCGATTCGCGCTCCGCAAATTCTCCGCTCTTGATTCACGGTTTCGGTCAGGCGCGGGCCGGCGCCGTCTCCGTATTGCATACAGCGTAGAATTACGTGGCCGATTACGTATTCTTCGGGATTGACGCTTTCTGCCCATGCGCGTAGTTTCCCTTCGCCTTCAAGCACACTAGCCGCGAACGCAGTAAGCTTCATCGCGCTTCTTAATCTCGATCGGCCATCCAAAAACTAAAGCGAAATAACAAATTCTCCGGAGGTGGAATCCCAGCCATGCCCTACGAATGGAGAACGCCCACGGGTCTCATTCGATCCCGCGTTTTCAATGCAATCCCAGTACCTCTTATTCTGGCGCTAATCGTTTTCTTTTTCCTCGCCGGGTGGCGGGCGACGACTTACGACTCGGTGGTTGCGGGGGCTGAGACCCTTCCTGCCCCTGAGACCGTCGCGCCGCCAAGTCCTCCTCCGATCCTGGAGACCCAGACACAATCGGAAATCTCGGGCCTGCGGCAGGAAGTCGCGGATCTCGACATGCAGGTTAAGCATCAAACTCTCGTTTCAATGGCGAATGACAAGGTCCAGACTCTCCAAAGCCGCAGTGACCTGTAAACGGTCGCGATAGGCCTGCCACAAGAGGAGCGCATAGAACGGCGCATAGGTGAGCGCGACGTAGCGCGGATCGAAGTGCCACCGCCCCGACGCTGAATATTCAATCAACACTTGGTACGACAAAAACTGAAGCACGGTCAGAAGTAGCCACGCCGTATTCGGATAGAAGCAGAGAAACGGAATAACCCACGTGAAATACCACGAATAAGCATTCGGCGCGAAAAGTAGAATCGCGCCAAAGATCAAGAAGGCCGCGCGCGCAGGCTCGACGTCGCGAATTGCTGCCCACAACGCAAGCCCGATCGCAACACCGACGCCAATTCCCGCCGCGACCGAGTGCGAATGCGTGAGCAATTTCAGAATCGAGTAGAGGCTCGAGTTGTTATCCTGCCAGCGCGATTCGAAATACCCCATCGTCACCGGAATCTGGTGCAGCGCCGCGCGAAAGGGCCAAGTGCACACCGCTGCGATGGCCGCAGCAGCGAGCGCGCTAGTCCAGGCTCGCCGCGATTTTGGCCAGCCTTGCCGCCAAAGCCACAGCGGGAAGAGCATGATCGGAAACGACTTGAGAAACGCCGCACACGCCAGGAGCAGCGTTGACAGCGTCGGCCTGGACTTTATAATCACGAAGGCGCCGACTAGCGCCACGAGGGCCAGCGCATCGCTGTGCGCGCTGCCCGCGAACTCAACCACCACGAGGGGATTCCACGCGTAGATAGCAAGCTGATACGCCCGCCCTCTTGTGGAACGCAGCCATACGGCGAGAAGAATCATTGTCAGGACGTCGGCGGCTTCCATCGGTAACTTGAACGCCACGGGCCCAGGCAAGAATCGCGCAGCGGTGCGGAAGACCAGTTCGGCCAGCGGCGGGTAAATTGTGGGAATTTCCTGGGCCGGCATTCGCATGTCGTTTGAATTGGTCGGATCACGCAGGCCGCGAAGCCGCGCGTCGTTCGGCGTGGCGAGATACGGATTCTCGCCCGCCAATTGCGCGCGCCCGTCCCAGCGATAGCGGTAGAGATCGTTCGAGAGCGTAGGCGCGAGCGGCCACAGCGTGGCGCGGAAAAGAATTGCGGCGGCGAGAACCAGCCAGAACGCCCCGCGACTTTCGCGGGTGTGCTCGAGGCCATAGAGGGCGATGAAATAGATGACGCCGGCCGCTAGCCCGATCGCAATCGTCTCGACGACGAAAACTTCGAGATTGCCGAATCTCCGAAGCCGCCAGAAGAGCGCTTCGAGAAGTACGAATCCGGCGAAAAGAATTTGCGTTTGCGAAATTCCGGGACGCGCGGGAAACTTTTCAGTCGGAGCCATCAGGAGGCATTAGAACTTTGATTTCGCAGTTTGCATGGGCGATCGCGTTTCATCTGGGCCCGCCGCTCTCGAATTATTGGCGCCGCCTGACAGATCTGACGTTCGCCGGGCAGTATCAGCCGAACGCGTTCGATCTCGCGATCATGATCCCGTATTTCCTGGTGCTCGTAATTCTCGCGGCGTACGGCTTGCATCGTTACGCGCTCGTCTACAATTTTTTCAAATATAAGGATCACGTTCCGGGCCCGCCGCCGCCGGTCACCGAGTGGCCCAAGGTTACCATACAGCTTCCGATCTTTAACGAGCGCTACGTGATCGAGCGGCTCGTGGATTGCGTCGCGCAATTCGATTACCCGCGCGAAAAAATGGATATTCAAGTGCTCGACGATTCCACCGACGAAACTCAGGAAGTCGCGCGAAATTGCGTCGAGCGCCATCGCCAACTGGGTCTTCCGATTTCATATATTCACCGTGACAACCGCGAGGGTTTCAAGGCTGGCGCGCTGCAAGAGGGCCTGAAGACTGCGGCCGGAGAATTCGTCGCCATCTTCGACGCCGATTTTCTTCCACCGGCGGAATTTCTGCGGCAGACGCTTCCGTACTTCGCCGATCCGAAACTCGCTATGGTTCAGACGCGCTGGAGCTACGTCAATCGCGGTTATTCCGCGCTCACTGAAGTCGAAGCGATTCTTCTCGACGGCCACTTCGTCATCGAACATTCATCTCGATATCGCCGCGGAAATTTTTTCAATTTCAATGGCACCGCCGGCGTCTGGCGGCGAGTAGCAATCGACGACGCGGGCGGCTGGCAGCACGACACGCTCACCGAAGACACCGATCTTTCCTATCGAGCGCAACTTCGCGGCTGGCATTTTGTTTATTTGCCCGAGATCGATTGCCCGTCCGAATTGCCGGTGGAGATGAACGCATTCAAATCGCAGCAGGCGCGCTGGGCCAAGGGCCTGATGCAGACCGCGAAGAAAATTCTTCCGCGAGTTCTGCGTTCGAAAGAGCCGGCGCACGTCAAGAGTGAGGCCGTGTTTCATCTGACGGCCAATATCAGCTACCCGCTGATGGTGTTTCTCTCGATCATTCTGTTGCCGGCAATGGTCGTGCGTTTCTATCAGGGATGGTTTCAGGTGCTGGTGATTGATTTGCCGCTCTTCATCGCCTCCACGTGCTCAATTTCGAGTTTCTATTTGTGCTCGCAGCGCGTGCTTTATCCGAAGACGTGGAAGCGCACGTTTCTCTATCTTCCATTCGTCATGGCCGTCGGGATCGGACTTTCGATTCGTAATGCAGTCGCGGTGATCGAAGCTATTTTCGGAGTGAAATCGGATTTTGTGCGCACGCCGAAATATAAAATCGAAGGCCAGCGGCGCTCCGCTTGGGCGAAGAAGACGTATCGCAAGAGTGCCGGATGGATGCCGTTCGCCGAAGTCGCGCTCGGACTTTATTTCGCGGCGACGGTCGGCTACGCGATTCAGAATGAAAACTACGCCACCGTTCCGTTCCTGCTTCTTTTCGTTTGGGGCTATCTCTACACCGGGCTGATGTCGATCGCCCAGGTCTATCTCGAACGCTTGCGCTTCGGCGTTGTCGAAGCCGGTGAAGTCCGTCCTGCCGCCACCGGCGCTCCGGGATTCTAAAGTTGCGATTGATTTTTTACCATCGACGCCGAGTAGTACAAAAGAAAAGGAACTAGGGCCGGCCACATTTTTCGGGCTGCACGCCAGCTACTTCGACGCCGCGAATTTCAGCGGTAACACCATTGATGTCGGCAGGCTGGCTTCCCAGACTTCCAACGTGGCAACGCCCGGACTCGCTGCCTGATATTCCACGTCGTAGGTTTCGCCGACCGTAAGATACATGTCGGCCGCCGAACTTTTCAATTGCGCTGGCGGCAAGTCCGCGCCGTCTTTCGCGATCACTTTCCATTGTACCGGCGCGCCGTCGCTCGTGAGACGCACGCGCATATCCGCGAAATTGTCGGTGATGTTGATCAACCGCAGCCGGTATCGCGTTCCGGCATGCAACTCGAGCGGATCGGGCTGAGGATTGCCGTTAATGAGCAAGAGATAGCCGAACGGATCGTACTTGCCGATGCTGAAGACGATGGTCCGATCATGCTCGGGATCGTACTTTTGTCCCGGCTCCAGGACGATCAGCGGTCCATAGATCCCATTCAGAATCTGCGTCGCGCCGTGCCAGTGTGTGTGATAGATGAATGTTCCTGCGCGCGGCGGAGTCATGCGAGCGATAAACGATGTACTTGGCGGGATGGCCGGGGAAGGCTTTTCGCTCGTGCCGGTCCAACCCGGAACTCCGTCGTAGTAGCTGTCGATCTCTATTCCATGCCAGTGAATCGTCGTCGGCTGGGTGGTCTGATTCTTCACTTCGATGTCTGTTGTTTCTCCCCGCGTCAATATGATCGGCGGGCCGAGCCAAACGGGTGGCGCTGCGGCGCCCGGGGCGGGAGTTGCCGCCGGAGGCGCCGACGGATCCTTCACCTCGAGCCTATACAACGGAATCTTCGCTGGATTCTCGGAGATCACCAGCTGCAATCTTCGCGCGGCGCTCGTTGCGACGGGCGGCGCTGCCGAATTCGAACTCGGAAGCACCGTGATGCCAATCACAAGGCTGCCCATCGGGGAGCCATGTTCGTGTTCCGGCGAGTAGACGGCGGGCTCGGGTACGGGAGGATGGAGACACTCCGGCGGCGACATGTGCACAACCATGTGGCAATGGAAGAGCCAATTCCCCGCGCGGTCGGGCGTCCACGTCATGTCGAACACGTGCCCAACGTCAATGAATTCGGTGACGGCCTTGCGACGCTGGTCTTCCGGATAACGCTCGTAGTGCTCGCCGTCACCGACCCCATCAATATTGAAAAAGAAACCGTGCAGATGCATTGCGTGCGAAGAGACAGTCGGATTGATCACTCGCCAATGAATGGTCTCGCCGGTCTTGTACGTTACGCGCTCGTCAAAAGGCCATGCTTTGCCGTTTATGGACGCGATTTCCACGCCGTTCGCGGCAAAGAAGTCTTTGCCCCAAAGACCGAGAACGAAAATCCTGTCGTCCGGCGTCGCTCCCGGCGGATCGACGATAAACGCTCCGGAAAGCATGGTCTCCGCATATTCGCGAGTATCGAGGGAATGGTCCGAAGTTGCTGCCCAGTACATGTATGTTCCGGGCTCGCCCGCGACGAATTGAACATCGCGCGATTCGCCAGGAGCGAGGCTCACCGAGTCTTTCGCATCTCCCGGATGGCGATGGAGTCCGTAAATCTTGGCGGCCGTGGGCAGCGCGTTCCGAATGCTGGCGTGAATCTGTGTTCCCTGCGGTACTCGAATCAGAGGGCCGGAGCTTTGCGGCGCCTGTCCTTGCGCTGCGAAGGCGTAAATATCTCGATGGGCGCCACCTTCATCTTCCGGATACCAGACGCCTTCGCGCAATTCGAGACGCAACTCCAAAACGCCGTTCTTAAGTTGGCCCGCAGGAGTTCGATTGTCGTTCGCGACTACTTTCGGCAAAGATGAATTCGGTGCGGACTGAGCGAATGCTGTAGGAGCACAAACGACAAGGACCGCTAAACACAAGAACGCCCAATTCCGCAAGATGCCTCCCGCGATCATAAAACTTATCCGGTTGTTGAACTCAGTCACGCTGTTGAGTTCAGACGCTACTTCTTCATCGGCCCTCGGTCAACAATTTCTCGAATTTCGTGCAGTCGTCAAGTTACGCGTGGCAAATTTGAATCCTCGTATTCTCGGAATTGTTGGCATTTCAGCCGTGTGTTAGCGTGGGCAGGAATTCTTGCACGCGAATCATCGCCTTTCGCATAAGGAGTTACGAGTTTGGCTCATTGCAACGAACGGTCCTCGAAAATTAAGGGCACCGGTGTCGAATTTCAGTCCCCCCAAATCAAATCACGATACTTAAAATCGCGCGCAACGCATCTCACTTTGCTCCTCGCGCTCGCACTCATTGGAGCTTCAGTCGCGACGGCGCGTTTTCGCCAATCGAACGAAGAATATCGCGCACGCCGCGCCAAGTTAATCTCCGAACTCGACGGCCCACTCGTTGTCTTCGGATATACCGGGAACGAAGACCTGTCCGAATTTGCCGTCTTTTTCCAGGAGAAAAATTTCTATTACCTAACTGGCGATGACGAACCCGGCGGCGCAGTGCTCCTAATTCCCGATCCGCCCGCGGGCAAATCTCTAACAGGCCCGCGCGAAATTCTCTATCTTCCGCCGCGCAATCCCGCAGTCGAACATTGGGAAGGCCCGAGGATGGGCCCCGACGATCCCGGCATCGTCGAAAAAACAGGCTTTACGAAAGTCGAAGTCTTCGCCAATCTGCGCGGCAAGCTCGAAGACCTGGCTAAAATTTATCCAACGTTTTACACGCTCCTCCCGGGCCAGCAGGAAGAAGGCTATCCGCACCTTCGCAACTGGAGCGATTGGTTGAAGCGCACAGTTCCAGGAGCGAACGTCCGCGACGCCAGCCCGATGATCGCCACTATGCGGCAAGTGAAATCGCCGGACGAACTCGAGATGATGCGAAAGGCGATTGACGCGTCGATCGACGCGCATCTCGACGCGATGAAACGCATGCGCCCCGGGCTATTCGAATATCAAGTGGCAGCGCGAATGAAAGAAATCCACGAATTCGAAGGCTGCTCGCGCGAATCCTACGCGCCGATTGTCGGAACCGGTTTCAATTCCACGGTGCTGCACTACAGCACGCTCGATGCCCAAATTAAAGACGGCGACATCGTCGTGCTCGATGTGGGCGGTGAATACGGCGGCTACGCGGCCGACATCACGCGGACGCTCCCGGCGAACGGAAAATTTACGCCGCGCCAGCGCGAAATCTATGAAATCGTTCTCGCCGCGCAGAACGCCGCCCTCGCCGAGGTCAAACCCGGCGCCACGATTTACGGCGGCGCGACGAATCTCAACGCCATCGCGCGCCAGTACATCAGCACGCACGGCAAAGATCTCCACGGCCAGCCGCTCGGCCAATATTTCATTCATGGTCTAAGCCATCATCTTGGACTCGATGTTCACGATCCAGGCAGCACCAGCAGGCCGCTCGAGCCCGGAATGGTAATCACCATCGAGCCGGGCATTTACATCCCCGAAGAAAATCTAGGCGTGCGCATCGAAGACGACGTCCTGGTCACCAAGGACGGCCACGAGCAGCTCACGGCGCGCCTGCCTCGCACCGTGGCCGAAATCGAGAAGATCATGGCTGCAGGCGCTCAAGACAAGCCCTAAAATGCCCAAATTGGGCCTGATTGACGGCTGTTTACAACTCTGCTATCGTGCCCGAATATGGCAGCGCGCGGAAAGTCTACGAAAAGAACGACTTCCAAATCCGGTACTCGCCCTCGCGGCGGTTCGAAGTCATTGAAAAGTAAGGGGTTGAGCGCAGGCGGACGCGGCAAGGTAGCGGCCCACCCTGTCGATCCTGCTTTCCAGCAACAGCTCAAGTTCTACGAAGAGGGCCTGAAGGAAGTCCAGCAGCAGCGGTTTCAGCGCGCCAAGCAGATCTTGGAGAAGGTTATCGAAGGGCCCAACAAGGAACTTGGTGATCGGGCACGGGTGCACATCCGCGGCGTCGAAATACGGCTCTCGAAGACTCCGCAAGCCGCGCCGAAGAACGCCGAGGACCACTACACGCAGGGCGTCGCCCTGATGAATCTCGGTCGCTGGGACGAAGCCCGTGTGCACCTCGATCGTGCACTAAAGGCCGCGCCGAAGGCCGATCATATCGTCTATGCCATGGCCGCGCTCGATTGCCTTACGGGCGAAGCAGAGAGCGCCATGGAACGCCTGAAATTCGCCATCCAGTTGCGCCCCGAGAATCGCTATCACGCGCGGAACGACGAAGACTTCGCATTCCTGCAGGAAGATCCTCGTTTTACAGAGCTTCTCTATCCGGAGCGTGAGGGTTCCGTCGGATAGTTTTCCCTGTGAAAAATACTCATCAGCATCGCACACGGCCCGTGCGCATCGTGGCCATGGGAGGCGGCACCGGACTTTCAACGCTTCTGCGCGGATTGAAAGAGTATGTCGCGCGGCGCAAGGAAGAGCGGACCCGTTTGCCGATTTCGGATCTCGCCGCGGTCGTAACCGTTACGGACGATGGCGGCAGCTCCGGGCTGCTGCGCCGTGAGTATAGCGTCTTGCCGCCCGGGGATATTCGGAACTGCATCGTGGCGCTCTCGAAAGACGAAACTTTGCTCAGCCAGCTATTTCAGTATCGTTTCGCGAAAGGTGGCGCTCTGCGCGGCCATAGCTTCGGCAATATCTTTCTGACCGCGCTCACCCAAGTTACCGGCGATTTCCCCGAAGCGGTTCGGCTTTCAGGCCAGGTTCTCGCGATTCGCGGCCGCATTTTCCCTTCCACCGAAAGCAACGTCACGCTTGAAGCAGAACTCGAAAATGGAAATATCATTAGCGGCGAGACGAAAATCTCGCGTTCGCGAAGCCGCATTCGCCGCGTTCGCCTCGTGCCCCGCCGCGTCAAGCCTCTTCCGGAAGTCCTCGAAGCCATTCGCGAAGCTGATCTGATTCTCATTGGTCCCGGTTCGCTGTACACCAGCCTCATCCCCAATCTGCTTCTTTCCCAGGTGAAAGAAGCGCTGGTGCGTTCGCGCGCCACGCGTGTCTACATCGCGAATCTCATGACTCAGCCCGGCGAGACCGACGGATATTCCGTGGCCGATCACGTGCGCGCCATTTACGCTCACACGCAAGATGGGCTCTTCGACTGGGTCGTGCTCAATCGCAAGCCCGTTACCCCAGGCGCGCTTCACCGCTATCGCGCCAAAGGCGCCGAGCCTGTCGGGACATCTCAAAAGGAATTGGCTCGCATGGGGCTCGGTTGCGTGACTGGCGATTTACTGCAGGAAGGCAAAGTGGTGCGCCACGATCAACGCCGTCTCGCGCGTCTCGTCCTCGACGAATTCGTGCGCCGCTCCCGCCGGAATTAGCCGCTCACCGCGACGTAATCACATTGTTCCAACCGCCCTCGCGATTTTTGCGCTGGCTGGTCAGTTTCCGGGCACACCGTGACTCGAGCGCGATCTGTTGGAAGCTGAGTGGCGCATCAAGTTCGGCTAGCGCGTAAGAGTGGATTGCAACTCGAGGCGTTGCGCCGAGTCGGCGTCGTGTGAAGGGAGGTAAACCAGCGGCCGCTCGTTGCCGAGCGCAACGATCCGGCTCATCGTCCCACGCGAAACATCTACATCCGGGCTAACTCCATCCACCTTCCCTTCAAGCAGCAGTCGTTGGTTATAACTCGTATCGCCGGCAAGGAAGAACGACGGATTGCCGCCCACAATCACCGAAACATGACCGGGCGTATGCCCCGGCGTCGGAACGATAACAACGTCGCCACTGCGCGTAATCGCCATGCTCTGCGCAAAAGTTCCATGCGGACGATCTTCAAAGCGGATAAACTCCGGCTGCCACCACTTGGGCCAGCGATGCGGTAAGTAGCCCCCGAGCCTCCCTCCGATGCCACTCGCTCTCTTCCACTCCGCTCCGGACACCCAGAATTTGCTCTCCGTAAGATGCGCCAGTCCTCCGGCATGATCCGTGTGCAGGTGGGTAAGCACCACCTGGCGCACATCGCGCGGCGAGATTCCTAGCGCGCGCAATTGCGGACCAATCTCTTCATCCGGATGAACCGAAAAGTGAACCGCCCTCCGATAGAAAGGATGCCAGGCGGGATGGTAGCCGCGTTCATGCACGCGCGAGGTCTCCCCCGTGTCCACGACGATGACTCCTTCTTCATGCTCGATCGCCCACGAATAAATCGGAAGCCACTCCGTCCAATCCTTGTCAAACAGCATATCCGTAACTCGCCTGATTCCTTTGCTCCGCGACTCCCTCTGCGCCTGTCTCACCTGCACCATTCCCGTACGTATCGCATGAATTTTCGGCATCTTCAGAATCCTTTGCTAGGCGAGTGCACCGCCACTCGATACACAAAATGGTTTGGGACCTTCAAACGACGGATGCGATTTCTTGTCTTTCTTCGGCGTCAGCATACGCTAACGTCTGGCTCAAAAAACAGGTGCCATATACTTCTACTTCATTTGCTGTCGTGATCCAGGCGAACAGTGAAGAGCATGGCGGGCTCCCGGATAGCCGGCTACTTCGAAACTGAACCACCGCCGATTCTTGCGCTGATTTCCGCGTATCCGTATACTGGCCGGCGCTGCCAAAACGCGGAGTTTCACTCCCAGGACAGCGCGGTCGCAAAGTTTCCGCCCTGCTGCCCCTCGAGGAATCTTCCATCGAATGCGCTAGCGGAGGAATCCATGCCAACTCTCGTCAAGAATGAACTCAATGTCTACGAATGCGCGGAAGCGCGTTTCGAGATGGCCGCGGCGAAGTTGGGCCTCGAAGACGACCTTTACCGCTACCTCCGATTTCCAAACAAGGAAATCACGATCTACATTCCGGTCACGATGGACGACGGCCGCCTCGAAGTGTTCACCGGCTATCGCGTGCAACATTCGCTGGTGCGGGGCCCGGGCAAAGGCGGAATCCGCTATGCGCCGGATGTGACGCTCGATGAAGTGCGCGCTCTGGCATCGTGGATGACCTGGAAATGCGCCGTCGTAAACATTCCCTTTGGCGGCGCGAAGGGCGGAATCATTTGCGATCCACAGAAAATGTCCCAGAAGGAACTCGAGCGCATGACGCGCCGCTACACCGCCGAACTTACAGATTGGATCGGTCCCGAGCGCGACGTTCCCGCTCCCGACCTCGGCACCAATGAAAAAGTCATGGCGTGGGTGATGGACACCTACTCGATGCACATGCGCCACACGGTCACGGCCGTCGTTACGGGCAAACCTCTCGATCTTGGTGGGTCGCGCGGCCGCCGCGAAGCCACCGGGCGCGGCGTGCACTTCGTCTGCGACAAGGCCATCGAGAAGCTGGGCATGAAGCGCGAAGAATGCCGCGTCGTGATTCAGGGCTTCGGCAATGTCGGCTCGATGGCCGCCATGCTTCTGAGCGAAGCGGGATACAAAATCGTCGGCGTCTCAGATATTCACGGCGGTCTCTACAACGAAAATGGTTTCAACGTTCCGGCGGTGATCGAATGGGTTCATGGCCAACGCAAGCCATTGCCCGACTTTCCGGGCGGCGGCGCGAAGATGGCGGGGCAGGAGCTTCTGTTCCAACCATGCGAGATTCTCATTCCCGCGGCGATCGAGAACCAGATCACCAGCGCGAACGCGCATCGCGTCCAGACGCGCATTCTCTGCGAAGGCGCAAACGGCCCGACGACGCCTCCGGCAGATGATGTCCTGCGGGATAAGGGTGTGTTTGTCCTGCCGGATATTCTCGCGAACGCCGGTGGAGTTACGGTCAGCTACTTCGAGTGGGTGCAAGACCGCCAGGGCTTCTTCTGGCGCGAGAGCGAAGTGAATGAGCGTCTGAAGGACGTGATGGAGCGCAGCTTCGACGAGATCGTTCGTTACGCCGAATCCCACGGCGTGAACAATCGAATCGCCGCGTATATGGTCGCCATCGATCGCGTAGCGTTCGCCTTAAAACTCCGCGGGCTCTACGCCTGATCGCAGACGCCACCGCCCGCGCGAAATCCACACATAGAGAAAGCCTATCTTCGCGCCCTGGTGTATCATGGCCCACCATCGCGGCGCTTTGCTTCCGAAGAAGCACGGCGTTCGCAGGAGCCATGTTGCCCGACTCCATACTGCCCGGATCACTGAAGACGGAAGACGAACATCGCCGCGAACTTTGTACGGCCGGCCGGTGGCTCCATCAGCGCGGCTACACGCCTTCAACCGACGGAAATATTTCCCTGCGCCTCGACCCGCGCCGCATCCTGAGTTCGCCGACGGCCATCAGCAAAGGCATGATGGAGCCGGACGATCTCGTCGTCACCGATCTGCAGGGAAACAAAATCAGCGGCCGCCGCAATCGTTCCTCTGAGCTCGCGATGCATCTTCTGATTTATCGCCGGAGGCCGGATGTGTTCGCGATTTGCCACGCGCATCCTCCGGTTGCGACGGGTTATGCCGCGTCGGGAATTCCTCTGAATCAAGCTCTGCTGAGCGAATGCGTGATGGCGCTGGGTTCCGTGCCCGTGGCGCGCTATGGCACACCGGGCACGCCGGAATTGAGCGAGGCGATCGAGCCGCTGATCCAGAATCATGACGCGATCCTTCTCGCGAATCATGGTGTGGTCACCTACGGTTCGGATTTATTGACAGCCTTCTTCCGCATGGAGACGACCGAACAGTTTGCGCGCGTCGCTCTCGTCACCGTCGTTCTCGGCAAACAGGTCTTGCTTTCCGGCGAAGATGTGGAAAAATTGCTCGCGGCCCGGCTGCGTTACGGCATTCAGGGTGCACCGGGCGGCATCACGCGGCCCGTCACGGCAGAGGATGCAGAAGCGGCGGCGGTGGACCGCATCACGCTCACTCGGCGCGAACTCGAAGCGCTAATCGAAGAGGCCGTAAAAAAAGATCGGATCGAGCGCTGACTGGTTTGGATGCGACTGTCGGGAGGATGAAGCATGGGTGAAGCACTCGGAATGATCGAGACACGCGGATTTGTGGCAATGATCGAAGCGTCGGATGCGATGGTGAAGGCTGCCAAAGTGACGCTAGTCGGCTGGGAAAAAATCGGCTCGGGCTATGTGACGGCGCTCGTCCGCGGCGACGTGGCGGCGGTGAAGGCCGCAACGGATGCCGGCGCCGCTGCCGCGCGTCGCGTCGGCGAGTTAATCGCCGTGCACGTGATTCCGCGCCCGCACCCGTCGCTCGAAGACGCGTTGCCCATCGGCAAATCTGCTATTGCGGCTTCGGCGAAGTAAGCTGCGTCGCGCGCGATTTGCCTTGAAGAATCCGGCGCTGAAGTTTCGCCGAACGCAAAGCACTGGAATAAATTTACTTTCCATGAATTCATGATTCTCGCCCGCATCGTTGGCACCGTCGTTTCAACACGTAAAGATCCTCGCCTCGAAGGCAAGAAACTCCTCATCGTCAAGCTAATCTCGCCCGAAGGCAACGACGAGCCCGGCTACCTAATCGCGGTAGACACGGTCAGCGCCGGATTCCGCGAAAAAGTGCTTGTGGTTGCTGGAAGCTCCGCGCGCATGGCCGCCGAATGCAAAGATCGCCCCGTAGACGCCGCAATCATCGGTATAGTGGACGAGGTCGAGCTCGATAAAGCGCACGCCGCCGAACTAGCGTCCGCGCGAAATAAATAACATGCTGCTCGGGCGTGTGATCGGAACCGTTGTCGCCACGATCAAGAATCCGTCGCTCGACGGAATCACTATGCTCGTCGTGCAGCCGCTCGGCCGCGATGGTGCCGATAAAGGCCGTCCAATCGTTGCGCTCGATTCAGTCGGTGCGGGAACCGGCGAGACGGTCTACTGGTGCCGCGGCCGCGAAGCCAGCTTTCCATTTCTTCCCGTCGAAGTTCCTACCGAAGCCACGATTGTCGGCATCGTGGACGAAGTAAATCTTTCGAAAAGGCTAAACAGCTGATGCTGATTGGGCGCGTGATCGGCGACGTAGTCGCGACGCAAAAGGCGCCATCGCATGAAGGCCGCAAGCTGCTCCTGGTTCAGCCGCTGAATCTGGATGGCTCGGACCGCGGCGACCCGGTGATTGCGCTCGATGCCGTGGACGCGGGCGAGGGCGATCGCGTGCTTCTCTCCACGGACGGCTATTCGGCGATGACTTCGGTCGGACGCCCAAATTCTCCGATCGATTCCGCGGTGATCGGCGTAATTGATTTTGTCGAATTGGTGGACGATGTAAGCTGAAAAAAAAGCGAGCGTCCCGCGAGGAGCAGGACGCCCGCACTTGCGGCCGGTTTGTTGCACTACAGTTGAAGAACTGCAGCGCGAGTCTTTCCGCCGAATCGAATTTCCTTCACTTTATTTCCTTCAAGGACGACTGAGCTGGCCTCCGCCTTGCCTCTTCCGTCCTGCCATTGAATCGGAGCTTCAACGATCATCTTGCCATTGTGAGATACCGTCACTTTGGCGTCGTCGGCAACGATTGAATATTCGCCGGCCTTCAGTTCTTTACCCGCCAGCCACACCGAGTTCGCAATCGTGACATCTGTCTTGACCGTTCCCTTTGCTTCCTTCGCCAGCGCGAGGCTCGTTACGGCGGGGAGCACAAGGGCCAACGCCAGGATCAGCGCAGAGAAACGTACGAAGTGACTACGTGACATTTTTTTGTTCCTCCCTTTTCTTTAGCCCCAGTTCTCCCGCTTAGACGAATCCTCATTGCACAAGAAAGCAGCAACTGATTTTTTCGCGCGAACATTTTTTGTGCGAACCAAAATGGAAATTGTGTCGCGGAATCAAACATGCGAATCCCGCAAGCGCACACACGGAGAGCGGAAAAAACAGCCATATGGAAGGTAATCCGCGCCTACGAATTTAGCGCCTTAGAGTATTCATCCGAATATTGGAATAAACCTTTCCGCGAGAATAGAACGTCGCGCGTTGACACAACTGTGTCGCTATTCAATAATCGCTCCATGATTGGGCAACTTCGCGGAAAACTGATCGAGCGCCGGCCGAACCAGGTAATCGTCGATGTCGGCGGCGTCGGCTACCTCGTGCAAATTCCTCTTTCCACGTTTTCGAATCTCGGTGCGCTCCACTCCGAAATTACATTACTTACTCACACGCACCTCCGCGAAGATCAGCTCACGCTTTTCGGCTTTTTAACGGGAAAAGAGAAGGATTGTTTCGAATTGCTGATTTCCGTCAGCGGCATCGGACCTAGTCTCGCGCTGAAAGTTCTGTCCGGAATCAGAGTGGAAGAATTGATTCCCGCGATTCGCAATAGCGATCATGCGCAACTCGTGCGGATTCCCGGAATCGGGCGAAAGACGGCGGAGCGCATCGTCGTCGAGTTGCGCGAAAAAGTAGCCGCGCTCGAGCCCGGCGAAGCCGGCAAGCCCGCCACTCACTCCCCGCTCGAAGCGGATGTAGCATCAGCATTGGTAAACCTGGGTTACGATGCTCGTGCGGTAGAAGGCACGCTGGAACAGCTTCGCAAATCTCCGGGAAGCTCGGCGGATTTTAATGCGATGCTTCGCGCTGCCTTGCAGCAACTCGGCGGCCCTGCGATGCAGAAAAGCGCGCGAGCCGCGGCGGGTGATTCAGCGAACTGAGGCGGCAAATAGAAACAAATGAACGACACGCGACATCGGCTGGTTTCCGGACGCGCTTTCGATGAGGACGAGCGCATCGAGGCCAGCGTCCGCCCGAAACGCTTCGATGATTACATCGGGCAAGCGCGCGTAAAGGAAAATCTAGCGATTGCGGTGCAGGCGGCGCGTTCGCGCGGCGAAGCGCTCGACCACGTACTTCTGTACGGCCCGCCGGGACTCGGAAAGACGACGCTCGCACAAATTCTTGCAAACGAAATGGGCGTGGGAATCAAAGTGAGTTCGGGTCCGCTTCTCGAAAAGAAAGGCGACCTCACGGCTGTCCTCACTTCGCTCACGCCGCGCGATTTTCTTTTTCTCGATGAAATTCACCGTCTGCAACCCGCACTCGAAGAAATTCTATATCCGGCAATGGAAGATTTCCGCATCGATCTCGTGATTGGCCAGGGACCGGGAGCGCGAATCCATCCGTATCAACTCAACCAGTTCACGCTGGTCGGTGCTACGACGCGCGCGGGACTTTTGATGGCGCCGCTGCGCTCGCGCTTTGGGATTGTGCACCGGCTGGATTTCTACACGCCACAGGATTTGTTTCAGATTGTGCAGCGCTCGGCGAGGATTCTCGGCATCGCGATTGACGATGCCGGCGCGGAGGAGATTGCGCGCCGCAGCCGAGGCACGCCTCGCGTAGCGAATCGCTTGCTCCGTCGCGTGCGTGATTTCGCCGAGGTTCGCGCGGACGGCCACGTCACGAAAGATGTGGCGCGCGAAGCGCTAGCGATGCTCGGCGTGGACGAGCACGGCCTCGATGAAGTTGACCGCAATCTTTTGCTCACCATTATCCACAAATATTCGGGCGGCCCAGTCGGACTCAACACGATTGCGGCCTCGCTCAGCGAAGAAGAAGATGCCATCGAAGAAATGTACGAGCCTTACCTGATGCAACTCGGCTTGCTCGACCGGACGAAGCGCGGCCGCGTTGCCACAGCTCTCGCCTACAAATATTTCGGAATGGAAGAAACTCGCAAGCAGCCCACATTGTTCCGAACGGCTTCCTCGGAGGAATGAAAACCGCTTTTCGCACGGCTTGAACTATTATCATGCGGCTTCGGGCGCCGGCTCGGAACGTGTGTGCGCGGTGATGAACACGGTTTATCTCTCGCTCGGATCGAATGTGGGTGATCGCGAGGCGAATCTCGTTCGCGCGATCGAGGAGCTTGCGCGGCGCGGCGTGCGAATCGTCCGGCAGTCGTCTTTCTACGAGACCGAGCCGCTTGAGATACGCGACCAGGCGTGGTTCTTGAATTGCGCTGTAGAAGCGGAGACCTCGCTGACTCCGCAACAACTGATAACGGTGCTGCTCGAGATCGAAAGCGAAATGGGCCGGCATCGGGCCGTCAAATACGGGCCTCGCAACATTGATATGGATATTCTGCTTTTCGGAGCGAGCGTCGTGGACACGCCCGATCTCGTGATTCCGCATCCGCGGATGGCCGAGCGGCGATTCGTGCTCGCGCCGATGAACGAAATCGCGCCGGACTCGCGCCATCCCGTGCTGGACAAAACAATCGGCGAGCTCCTGAACGAAACTGCCGATAAGAGCCTGGTTCGATTGTGGAATCGGCAGAACAAATAGCATCAATTCCCCCGCAACCACAGGAACGCTCGCGCCTGGGCGTAGCGGCGCGAGCGTTCCTGTTGGGCCGGAAATCGCGTTAGTTCGTGCGAAGAACTTTCATCCAGTGCAGCGTAAGTGTTTCGGGCGCGAGCGATTCCAGTTCGATCTCTGAGTACTGCCCTTGCGTTCGCTCCCGCCAGATATAGACGCCCGGCTCGGATTCTTCGCGTTCGTGCCCCTTCGCGCGCGCGAGAAAAGTGTGCGCATCCTCGAGCGATGCCTCTTCCTTGGTTGCAGGGCGCGCCAGCGCTTCGACCGCGTAGCTCCTGAGCAGCTTCGACCAGTATTGGCGGAAGAGCGCTGGCGAAGCGAATGCGTCGCTCCACGCCACTTCGCTGCCATACGCCACGATGACGCCGATCACGCCTTCGCCTTTCAACCCTTCGGTCGAGCGTGCAAATCGGCGGTTCATTTCGTTTGCGAATTCCTCTACCGGCTGTGCGATTTGCGCCGACTGGTAGATCTTGCGGTACGAATTCGTCGGCGCGACCGTAGCGATTGCGGCATTAATCCTGTTGGCCGAAACCACTGGTGCTGCCGCCGGAGCAGCCCTTCCGGCTGTGCCTCCTGCGACGCCCCCAGCCGCCTCACTTCCCGTGCCTCGAGCAGCCACATCCGGTGCCGTCTCGACCGTGACTGTCTCTGTGGTTCCGCGATTAACCGCGTTCCAAACTTGGACCTGATCCGCCTGCACGGCCGCCTTTTCGCGCACGCTCGGATGCACCATCATTTTAGCCGCGCCGAACTTCGTCGATTCGCCAGTCCAGCGCCCATGCTCGACACAAAACACATCGAGCGGCAACGGCTCTCCGCCAACAGGAACGATCCGATCTTTGCCCACGATGCGATCCTGATTGCCGCCGGCAACGACTTCTCCGGCAAGCAGAAGCACGGGCTTCTTGCCGAGATTGATGAGGACAAGTTGGTTCACCGCTGCTCCCGAGTTGTAGCCGGGTGATGGAGCGGTCGAGCCATCCCGCGAGCGGCGGAGGTATTCGCTCCCGTGCTCGGTGACCAGGACTTCCCCGGAAGCCAGCCCTTCATCGAGCGTTTCAAAGACGCTCGTGTCAGCGCCGGATTTCGCGATCAGCGGGAATATAGTCATATTCTCGTATCGAACGGGCTCGCCAATTCGCCACGTTTCCGGCCCACCGCTCGCACCGCCTCTCGATGAGCCGCTGCCAGAGCCGCCGGAGAAATTGCCGAAAAGCGACGGCGCGCCAAGAATCGCTGCCGCCGCGAAGACCGCTACAACCTGCTTGGTCGAAGAGCTGAGTTCCATGTGTACCTCCGTCCTGCACGAAAAGTAGCCGCCTGAACGCGGCCTTCATACGTGAGAACGGAGCATTTGGGATTTCTTGCAGGATTTCAGGAACCGGTGAGTGTGCTTCCCAGGGGAAGCAGCGGCTTTCCGGCTTTGGGGTAAGCGGGTTGTGCCGCGAGTGATCCGCCAAACTCGGCACCTACCACTTGCTGTATTCGTCCGGCTTCCTGTTCTTCTTTTGGCGCTCTTCCTCTTCCTGGCGCTCGTAGTCTTTAATCTCTTCTTCGGTCATCTGGTAGTCGCTGCGAGATGCAAACATGGAAGGCGCATTCGAAGTTTTCGTTTTGCTCTCAAATCTACCGCGCTGCCGGTTGGCCGAATCAAACCTCGAGTCGCCCGTGGGTCGAGATATCGCGCCAGCTTCCACCAGCAACTCCGTGATCTTCTCGAAAAATTCATGCAAGTGATAAGGCCTGATCGCGTATGGCAACTCTTCGCGCTCCAAATCAGGCACGACGTCTGCAGCCAAGTTCTGGGGCGCAATAAAAAGCACGCGCAGCCTTTTCTTTTGCGGTGCCTTTGCACCGGTCTTTTTCTGCTGGCTTCGAACGGAACCCTCAGCCTCGGCCGCCACGGTGACGCCCTCAGCGTGAGCCAAGTCTCTCAGAATGGTGAATAGCTGGCTGCCCGGCGTCGCAAGTTCGACGTTCGCGATCACCAGATTCCAGTTTCCACTCGCCAGCGCCGCGAGCGCTTCTCGGGAGTCGGTGACGAAGTGGACGCGCCAGCCCTCGGAGTCAAGCAAGTGATGCAGCGCCTGGCAACTATCCACATTGTCGTCAAGAATCAGAACTCCGATTTCGCTCAATCCCGGTCTCCAAGCAATTTTCAGAATGCGACCCAAGTATAGCGGGCCAGTTACAGTACCTTGCACATTTCCACAGAAAGGTTCCATTTGCATGACTGTCCACAGACTTACACCATCTCGCAGAACACCTGTCCGCTAGGCCAGGCGAACAAAAAGCAAAAATTACTTGACAAGGCGAACAAAAGGCGAATATATTCTCCCGGTGCGGCGAGGTTACCGATGGCCACTCTACACACTCTTCCAGCGCCTCCGGCTCCTTCGAGGATCCGGTCAAATCGCTCGGAACAAACCAGTCTCACCTTATTCCCCACGGCCGCTTGCCACGGCGGCTCTGAAATCGCAAGCGCGGCTTCTACGCCCACTCCGGCGCCCCACCGGAGCTCGAATCCCGCTGCGGAACTGGTTGGCATCGCACGCCTCGCCGCTTCCTCCCCTCTTACCGGCGCTAAGCGCGGGACCGAGTATTTCCTGCTTCCCGTACGTTCGATCGTGAACCACTGCGATTCCGAGCGCGTTCCGTTCAACTGGACGATCAATCCATATCGCGGCTGCGAGTTCGGTTGCCAATACTGCTACGCCCGGTACACGCACGAATACATGGAGATCGACGGCGGGGATTTCGAGAAGAAGATTTACGCGAAGAAGATGCCGGCGAGCTGGTCTCGCGCGATCTCATGAATCCCAAGCTTCAAGGCGAGCACATCGCCATCGGCACTGCAACCGACCCTTACCAGCCAGCAGAGCGCGATTTCGGCAACACCCGCGCCATCCTGGAACGAATGGCTGAACGCGAGGGCCTGAGCCTCTCGATCACGACGAAATCGAATCAGGTTTTGCGCGACATTGATTTGCTGAAGAAAATTTCCGGGCGATCTTCGATCTCGATCAATCTCTCGATTACGACGGTTCGAACTCGCCTGGCGCGCCTGCTCGAACCGCGCGCGCCCCGGCCAGACCTGCGCTTCGAAACCGTGAAGAAGTTGCGCGAAGCGGGAATTTCAGCCGGCGTCCTTGCAATGCCCGTACTGCCGGGAATCACGGATCGCGAATCCGATCTCGATGCACTGGCGCGAGCCGCGCGCGATGCGGGCGCGCTGTGGTTCGCTGCGAACGTGCTGTTTTTGATGCCAGCGTCGCAGAAGCAATTCCTGCCGTTCGTAGCGGCGAAGTTCCCTCGCCTCGTGCGCCAATACGAGGAATGGTATGTGCGCCGTGGCGGTTCGCCTCAGGCGTACCGAAAGGAAATCTCTGAACGCATTCGCGGTTTGCAACGAAAGTACGGGCTCGGCATCCGGCCGGTGATGCCTTCGCCGGCTGCGTACGTGCCGCCGCAAATGAGCCTTGGCCTATCCCTTGAGCCGCGTGTCCGAACTGGCGCGATTGAAAAGAACATGGAATGACGATTCGGGAGACGTCGCGATGCGAATGAAATCCATTAGCGCGCTATTTCTCATCTTGAGTGGATTGGCGCTGATTTCATTCGAGACCAGCTTCTACGGCGCCTCGCCCGTAGCCGCGGCGCCTCAAGCGAAGCTTTCAACGCAAGTAGTTATCATGAAGACGAAGCCGCTCTATCCGGCCAAGCGTTACGGGACTAAGCATTACGGACCGAACATTACGGCACAATAATGCGCGAAGCTTCCGGCTGAGTCTCGGGCGAACGAGGGAATTGCGCCCGAAGAAATTCGAGAAAAGCGCGCGAGCGCGGGCGTCCGTTCGTTTCGTACTTCGCCACGCGTAGCAAAAAAACCAACAATTGATATGCTTGGAAATCCTTCAAGCCGCCGAACCCAGTTTGCTGGGTCTCTTCCTTTTTCAGCTCCGCCAAAAACGCCGCCAAGTGGCCGTATAGCGTACGAGCGACCGGCCCTTCTGGAGGTTTTTCGTAATAGAGTCCGGTGCCAAGCGTCCGGTAAGTATCGGCAAGCGCTGATATCGCCTCGATCGCGTCCGTATCGTTCAGTTCGCGGCTTTCGTTCGCAGATTTCAGAATCGTGAATCCAAGTCCCGAGATGACTGGCCTGCGTTCGTGCACGAGGTGCATCGGAATATCAAGATCGGGATACGGCACGGAATCAGGGGCGATCGGCTTGCGATGCTCGCGCTCCCAGCGATGCGCCGCAATCAAGTACGGGCAATCGGAAGGACAATCAATCGAGACTTCGCGCTTCTCGCCGCAACATATGGCGCAGATCATTTCGCCCTTCGCAGGGCAGTAACGTTTCGCTTTCCGTTTTTCGCAAAGGGGGCAGATCACGAGCGTCCTCTGGATGATTTCGGCGTTCGGTACAGAGTATGAGATTAACGTGCAGACGCCAAGAGATATGGACTGTGGAACGCGCGCGAAGCCGGCTAGGACTCTACTGAACGGCAAACATCAGGCGTAAACGGAGCCCGGGTGCGCCAACTTGTCGGCGGCAGCGACTCCGTGCACCACGCTAGTGAACGGCCATGGGCCCGCCAGGTTTTGGCTTCCGGATAAGGAAGATGAACGGAATCATGCAAAGCACAGCCCACCCGAGGATCCTGAAATTATCAATATACGAAAGCAGCGAGGCCTGCTGTTGCAACCCATACGAAAGCATGGCGTACGCTTGCTGGGTCGCGTGCGCCGGGGATGAGCCATGCGTTTCGAATGTGCGCGTGGCGCCTCGCACCGCTGCTTGAAACTGCGGGTTCGAAGCCGCCGCGTGGGCCGCGAGAGTCACCTGATGCACCTGCGCTCTGCGATCGAGCATCGTAGCCACAAACGAAATTCCGACGCTGCCGCCGATATTTCGTGAAAGATTGATCAGGCCCGAGGCCGCATTGTTCTTTTCTCTCGGGAGATACGCGTACGCCGTCGTATTAATCGGCACGAATAGGAACGCAAGACCCAGCGATTGAATCACGCGCGCCATGACGAGCGTTCGGTAATCAACCTGCAGATCGAAATTGGTCATGTGAAACAGAGAAAACGACAGCATGAGCATTCCGAATACGAGCAGTTTTCGCGCGTCCACTTTCGTCAGCAGAAAACCGACAATCGGCATGCACACCATGATCACTAATGCCCCCGGCGTGAGCGCGAAGCCCGCCTGTTCCGCCGAATAGCCCATCAGCGTTTGCATGTAGAGCGGCAGGAGCACCGTGGTTCCATAGAGCGAAATGCCCAGGACGAACATTAAGGTATTTCCGACCGCAAACGAACGATCTTTAAATAGGCGCAGGTCAATGATCGGGTTTTTATGGTGCAGCTCCCAGAAAATGACAGCAACAAGGCACGCGACGCAAACGATCGTGAGCGAGAGGATAAGGTGAGACCCGAACCAATCGTCGCGCTCGCCTTTGTCCAGGATGACTTGCAACGAGCCGAGTCCCACCGCCAGCAATCCGAGGCCGAAGTAGTCCATTCCGTGCTGGGATTTGTTCAGAGTCTTGAGGTACGGCGGATCTTCGATCAGACGTGCCGTGAGCAGCAGCGAAATAATTCCGATGGGCACGTTAATGTAAAAAATCCAGCGCCAGCTGTAGTTGTCGGTGATCCAGCCGCCAAGAGTGGGGCCAATTGCCGGCGCCATGACCACCGCCATGCCGTACACGGCGAACGCCATTCCTCGTTTGGCGGGCGGGAAAGTATCCGCAAGAATCGCTTGCTCGCTGGGCTGCAAGCCACCGCCGCCCGCGCCCTGTAGAATGCGGCAGATGATGAGCACGCCCAAATTCGGGGCCAGGCCGCACATGAACGAGCTGATGGTGAAAAGCGCGACGCAGAACATGTAAAAGCGTTTGCGGCCGAAAACGGACGAGGCCCAGCCGCTCAACGGCAGCACAATCGCGTTCGACACGAGATAGGACGTGAGAACCCAGGTGCTCTCATCCTGGCCTGCCGACAGACTGCCCGCGATATGCGGCAGCGCGACGTTAGCGATGCTCGTGTCGAGCACTTCCATGAACGTCGCGAGTGTCACCGTCAGCGCGATGATCCAGGGATTTACCGCCGGACGCCAGATGGCTTGGTTCGGATCCCAAGTTGTGGCCGCGGCGCTCACTTCACCTCTACCTTCGGTGTCACAGACATGCCGGGGCGAAGCAGATGGTCCTTGTTCGAGCCGGGGTCGAGCACGATCTTTACGGGCAGGCGCTGAACAACTTTGACGTAGTTGCCGGTGGCGTTCTCCGGCGGAAGCAGGCTAAACCGCGAGCCGCTGGCGCCGGCGATGCTGTCTACCTTCCCTTGATACTTGCGGCCGTAGGCGTCCACAGAAATCTCGACAGGCTGCCCGGGGCGCATGAGACGCAATTGAGTTTCTTTGAAATTAGCGGTGACCCACACGTCTTCGAGCGGGACGATGGAGAGAAGTTGCTGTCCCGGCTGCACGTTCATTCCGATCTCAACATTCTTGTTCACGACGCCGGCGACCGGCGCGACGATCGTGCAGTACTGCAGATTCAAGAGCGCCTGCTCGAGCTGTGATTTCTTCTGCGCCACCAGGGCATCTGCGGAACTGAACTGCGCCTTGCTAACGTCCACCTGCTGCGGCGCCAATTGTGCTGAACGCACCGACGCACCGGCTTGGAGCAACTTACCCTGCGCTTCGTGCACCATCTCGCCGGCTGCAGTTGCCGAAGCGCGGGCCGCTGTGACGCTCGCCGCGGACGCCGCCGCGGCCGCGACCGCCTGGTCGTACTGCTGCTGCGAAACTTCCTGCTTCGCGACGAGCTGTTTATAGCGAGCGAGATCGGCTTGCGCTTTGACGTCATTGGCTTGAGCTTCCGCAAGTGCCGCTTTCGCTGCATCGGCCTGACCCTGGGCCGCAAGGATTCCCGCCTGCATGTCCGTAACATCCGCGTTCGCGGAAGCAAGCTGGCTCGCCGAATTTACGGTTGTGATCGGCACGTTGCGGCTGGCGGCCAGCGCGGTTGCTTCCGCCGAAGCGAGATCCGCCTTCGCTTTGTCCACCGCAACCTGATAGTCCTTCGGATCGATCTGAGCGAGAACCGTTCCGGCATCAACGTACTGATTGTCGTTCACATTAACCGTAAGGATGTAGCCGCCGACGCGCGCGCTGATGGGATTGATGTGGCCATCCACTTGAGCGTCGTCGGTGGTTTCGAAAGTCGAGTAGTAATGAAAGAGCCAAATCCCGGCGCCGGCGATCACAATGACGATCGCGATGATGAGCCATATCGGAACCACCCGTCGCGAACGCGCGGGCGGCACGTCGCTCGGAGGCGGAGATGCAGAATGCATTGCCGCCGGGCTGCTGGCGACTTCATCTCGCATACTCGGGGCAGGTTCAGTTTCCGTCTTTTGTGGCATCGGCTCTTCCTTTCAAATATTGCATCACGCCGGTTTCCGCAATCCCCTCCGAGCGGGCCAGCGAAATTCTCGCGACGTTGTAATTAAAGAGACTCGAAATAAGCGATTCGTTCGCCGCGGCGAGCGCATCCTGCGCCTGAACGACTTCGATGTTGTCGGTCACGCCCGCGGAGAAGCGGTCGCGCGCCTGATCGAGTGTCTGCGAGGCGAGGTCAAGATTGCTGCGCGCCACGATGACCTGGTCCGCGGCGGACTGCACGTCGAAGAGCGCGTCGCGAACGTCCTGATCGATCTGGCTCTTCAAATTCGCAAGCTGCGCCCGGCTATTGGCAAGATTGGAGTCGGCCTGCAGAACGTCGCCGTGAGTTTTCCCGCCCTGGAAAATCGGGACTTTCAGCGAGCCCATCACTTCGAACGATCCGTGCGTGCGATCGAGCATCGGCCCGCCCACGCCATAGTTTCCATCGAACGAAAGCGTTGGATAATACTCGGCCGAGGCCGCGCGGCGCGCAAGTTCAGCGGCGTGCATCTGCGATTCCGCGCTCAAATAATCGGCGCGCATCGTGTACGCGCGCTGGAGCGCTTCGTCCACGGTAACGGGCGGCTGCGGATCGTATGGAATTTTCTCCGTGAGTTCGAACGCCTGCCCTGGCGGCAAGCCGATCGTGCGGGCAAACGCGATGCGTTGCTTTTCATAGTCGTTTCGCGCCGAAATCAACTGTTGCTGGCGCGTCTGGAATTCCACTCTCGCGCGCAGCGAATCAATGGCCGGAGACGTTCCGGCCTTCAACTGGTCGGCAGCTTGGTTGGAGAGCGCTTCTGCGGTCTTCACTTGTGCTTCCACGGTTTCCACTCGCGACGCCGCGGAAATTGTTTGCAGATAGTTGTATCCGACAACGAGGATCACAAGCTCGCGCGCATCCTTGTACGAATGTTGCGAAGCGCGAACGCTTTGCTCGGCCGAACGCGCGCTGTTCCATGCATTCAGGTTGAACAGAGGCACGCTCAGATACGCGCGCGTGTCGAAATAGCCGAACGGGCCGACGATCGGGTTGACGGACGAAAAAGAGAAGCCGGGCACGCTGATTTTTGTGAAGCCGGTCTGCGCCAGATTGACTTGTTCCGCCATTTCAGTCGTATCTGTCGTCAAATTCGGAAGCACGTCGCCAAGCTTCTTCCATTTTTCGCCCCGGGCTGCTTCGATTCCGTTGGTCGCAAGCAGCGCGCCGAGGTTTTGCTTCAGGCCGCGCTCGAGCGCATCGATGAAGCTGAGCTTTATGACTTCAGGAGTCGGTTTGCCCGTCGGCACGCTCCCCGTGTAAGAGCTTTGCGGCTGCAAAGGATTTGATGGAAGCGTCGACTGGCCGAAAGCAAAGGGAGCGGACAGCAGAGCCAGTGCGCCAGTCAGCGCGAAACGTTTTGCAATCATCGCTCACTGCCTTTCTTTTCGATTCGACTGTGCTTCGCGGCCGCAGCCGACCAGAAATGCTTGAACGCGCGTTGGAATGAGGGAGCAAGCCGCGTCGACGGTGCCAGTGACCACGCTAGCAGCGCACCGAGATAAGATTCTTTGTACGACCTCGCCAGATCGGCGGCGTCCACATCGCGCCGCACTTCGCCGCGCTCCTGCGCGATTTTGAAGATTTTGGTCATGATGACGTGGCCCTGAGCGAAGCGCGTGCAGAACTTCAATCGCACCGCATCCTTCGAGAGCATCGTTAGCAGCATGCTGCGCGCAAGTTCGGGCGACCGCCCGGGATCCTCGCCCAGCCGAATGAACAAGCGCCGCAGGATTTCAGCGATTGGTTCGTTGCCCCGCTCCACTTCCTCAAGTCCGGCGCGAATTTTGCCGATACGTAGATCGCCGAAGGCCGTGAGCAATTCCTCCTTGCTCGGGAAATAGTTGAAGAATGTTCCCTTGCCCACGTCGGCGGCGTTAGTGATGTCTTCCACGGTTGTTTCCGTAAAGCCGCGCTCGGCGAATAAGCGCATGGCGGCGTCGAAAAGGCGCTGCCGCACCGCGGCCGAATGCCGTTCCCGGCGCGAGAGAGGACGCGCGGCGCGAGCATTACGAACAGAGCGAGGCTGTAGGGTTGTTTTCACACATTCCGACTGGTAGTCAATACTGACTATAGGTCAGCAATAGAAAAGTTGTCAAGCCAAAGTTTCGATCGGGCCGGCATGAAGCACGCCCCGCAAATCGCTTTTCTATGAGATGTGCGAGATTAAAAAGGGATTCGGCTGGCGTTCCGGCCCTTGCCGGAACGCCAACCTTTTAAGAACGCCGGGAAGAGACCGCTGTGTAGAGCGCAGTCTTTAGTGTGATGTTTAGCGCGAAACGTTATGCGGAGACCTCTTCGTGAGTTCGGAGAGAAGCATCTTTGCCGAAGCGGGCGGCGCAACTGCACCCTTCAGAACGATGTCGCGCGCTTCGATCTTCTTCCCGTACACGGCTTCATTTCCGTCATTGTCCGGCCGCACCGTTGAGCCTTCGAGCGATATGCCCGCGAACAGGCCGCGCGCGCGCGAGTACGTCAATACTTCCGCGCGCAACGTCACGTCCGTGGCTGCTTCTGCATCTCGGCCCTTTGGTCCGGCAGCCGCTGACGCGTCGCCACCAAGCTTCACCTTGCTCGAGAGAATCGAGCTGGCGCCGCGATCGTTCATGACGAGCAATACAAAGTCCGTCGCTTGTGCACCGAGTTGGAAACCGATGCTGCCGCCTTCAAGAGCCATCATCGAGGGCGCGCCCCATGGTCCCTTGAAGTTTTCGCCGCCGCGGCATGTCATTACGCCTCGCCCGTAGCTCGCGCCGACGCCGAACGCGGCCTTGAGCACGGATGGATAAACGATTACGCATTCCGCTTTGTCAATCAGGTTTTGCGGAATGTCATCGGGGACATTAAGGATTTCTTTCATCACCATTCCGGCATTCTCGATGCGATCGTTCCACTTGGACATATCGTCCGCGTGAATGGGCTGGGGCAGAATCAGGGACGATAGCCCCATCATCGATAACGCGAGCATGCAGGATAAAAACTTCTTCATCTTTCCTCCCAATAGGCTGAACAGCCGCCCTGAATCATACGGTCATCAGTCAGGGACCGCAATTCATTTAGTCTGATGCTCCAGACCGGCGAGAGGTCTGGACTATAATCGACGAGAACGAAATTTGCAGAAGGAGTTCAAGCATGCGCCTGGTGCGCAGCGAGCGGCTTGCGCGTTGGATTTTCCTGTTGATCGTGTGCGTCGCGGTGCCGTTTGCGATCACGGCGCGTGCGCAACAGCGAAACGCAGGCGGCACGCATGTGGCGTCGGGAAAACCGGTTGGAAAACCAAAGACGCGGCCCGATTTGGCGCGATTCGCGGCGCGCGTCGCCGCCGCACTCGGCGAACAGCATGCGGCGAAGGCCGCATGGGGCATTATCGTTGTAGATCAGGCAACGGGCGAAACGCTCTATGAACGCAACGCCGATCTTTATTTCACGCCGGCCTCTAACGCCAAGCTCTACACCAGTGCATTTGCACTAGCCACTCTCGGCCCCGACTATCATTTTCGTACCACGATTGAAAGCGCTGCGCCGCCCGATGCCAGCGGACGTGTCCATGGAGACATCGTATTCGTCGGCCGCGGCGATCCGGATCTTTCGAATCGCAAGTTCCCCTACGTGCAAAAAGCGGAGCGCGACGGCATCCCCGAAAAAGTCATCGCGGAGTTGGCAGATGGCGTGGCTGCCAAAGGCGTGAAGCAAATTGATGGAGACATCGTCGCCGACGACAGCTACTTCGCCTACGATCCTTATCCCGAAGGCTGGAGTGTTGGGGACTTGTATTTCAGCTTCGGCGCGCCAATCAGCGCGATTGATCTCGACGACAATACGATTACGGTCGCGGTCGAGCCGGGCGAGCATCTCGGCGATCCCGCGGCTCTTGCGGTGGAACCGTGGGCGGCATACGAAACATTCGGCCACGACGTGACGACTGGCCCGAGCGCGTCGAAGCAAAGATTTTCCGTGGTCCGTCAGCCGGGCCCGAACCCGATTCTCTTGCGCGGCTCGATTCCGCTCGGTGCGCCGCCGGCCAAACTCGACCTCGCGCTCGACGAGGCCGCCGAATATACCGGGCGGCTGTTGAAGCTTTTGCTCGCGGCACGCGGAGTGCGTGTCGTCGGCGGAGTCAGAGTTCAGCACGGCGCGCCGCCCGAACGCGAAGCGGATGGCTCGACCTCGCTAGTAGCTCCTCCGGCCCCTTCTATCGCAGTCACAGATCCAGTCGTTCTTGCGGAACACACATCCCCGGCACTGCTCGAGTCAATCCGCATGCTTAACAAAATCAGCCAGAATCTTCATGCCGAACTTATCTTGCGCACGATCGCGCGGGAAAAGACGGGAGTGGGCACGACGGACGCGGGCGTCGTGATCGAGCGCGATTTTCTGAAAGCTGCCGGGATCGAGGATGGAGATGTTGTGCTTGCAGATGGGTCGGGTCTCTCGCGGCAAGATCTCGTGACGCCGCGCGCCACCGCGCAACTTCTCGAATACGCTGCGCAGCAGCCGTGGGGCGAGAGCTACGCCTCGACGCTTCCCGTCGCCGGCGAAGATGGAACGCTCGAAGACCGGATGAAGGGAACCGCCGCGGCTGGCCGAATTCACGCGAAGACCGGCGCGCTCGAGCACGTTCGCGGCATTTCCGGTTACGCGACGACGGTGCACGGCGCGCGTGTCGTCTTCTCGATGTTCATGAACAATAATCCGCAGCCGCCGCGTGATACGGCGAAGCTCTTCGATGCAATTTGCATCGCGATGGTCGAGGAGATTCAGCCGCCGTCGCCGCGGCACAAGTAACAATCTGCGAGCGCGGGACCGCGCCGCTCCGGCCGTATTCTTGACACGCCGAGCTTCCTACTCCATGGTGAGCCTGTGAGCCGCACTGCTGAAGACCTGCTCGAATTTCCGCGCTTGCGCGAGATCGTCGCGCGAAGAACCACGTGTGCGCCGGGGCGCCGCGCAATTCTCGCGCTCGAGCCCGGCAGCGATGCGGCTGCGCTTACCGCGCAATTCGATCTGATTCGCGAGGCGGTGGAATATCTGCGCGCGGGCTCGGAGTTAGGTTTTGGTTCGCTGGCCGATCCCGAAGGATGGCTCGCGCGCCTGGGCATTCCGGCGTCGGTTCTTTCGGCCGCGGAACTTCTCGATGCCGCCTCGCTGCTCGATACAGCTACAAACTTGCGACTTACATTTCGCGGCGCCGCGGACAAATTTCCGAAACTCGCCGAGCGCGCGGCAGCCGTTGCCGATCTTCGCTTCCTCGCGTCCGCGATTCGCAAAGCGGTTCTGCCGAATGGCGAAATCAGCGACAATGCTTCGCCGGCTCTGAAGAAAATTCGCGCCTCGAGCGCTCAGACGCGCGACAATATCCAAAAATCGCTCGAAACGATTTTGCGTTCTCGCGGCAGCGAGGCTGGCCACGACTACGTCACTCTCCGCAACGATCGCTTCGTCATTCCCATTCGAGCGTCCGATCGTCGCGCCGTTCCGGGCGTTGTTCACAGCGCCAGCGCGACGGGGCAAACCGTTTTCGTCGAGCCGCTCGAAACAATCGATCTGAATAATCGCCTCGTGCAGCTTGCAGAAGACGAAGCCGCGGAAATCGCGCGAATCCTCGCCGAGTTGACTGAGCAATTGAGGCTGGAGCGCGCGCCGCTCGCTTTCACCGCGGATCGCATCGCGGATTTCGATTCTGTGTTTGCGCGCGGCCGTTTCGCGCGTGAATTCGATGCGTGCATGCCCGAATTCATTTCTGAAATCGAAATTCATCTCCAGGACGCGCGCAATCCGGTCCTCGAAGATTCGCTGCGGCCGCAGGGCCGGAATGTCGTGCCGGTCTCGCTCGATCTCGGGGGATCGGCCGGCACGGTAATGGTCATCAGCGGGCCGAACACGGGCGGCAAGACAGTCGCGCTGAAAACTCTGGGCCTCGCGGCGTTGGCGGGGCAATCGGGAATTCCGGTTGCGGCGCAGCGCGCGGAATTGCCGATCCTCGATGCGGTCCTCGCGGACATCGGCGATGAGCAATCCATCACGGCGGACCTCTCGACGTTCTCCGCGCACGTCCTGAACCTGAAAGATATGCTCGCGCGCGCGACCGAGCGAACGCTCGTCCTCGTCGATGAGATGGGCACAGGCACGGCACCCGAAGAAGGAGCCGCGCTAGCCGTCGCGCTGCTCGAAGAATTTCGCCGGCTCGGCTCGCTCACACTGGCCACGACGCATCACGACCGCCTGAAGTCGTACGCTTCGACGACTCCGGGCGTGATCAATGCGGCCGTCGAATTCGACGAAGAACAACTCCGTCCGACCTATCGGCTTCTCGTCGGCGTGCCAGGCGTTTCGAGCGGACTCGAAATCGCCAGGCGGCTCGGATTGCCGGAGGCTGTCATCGAGCGCGCGCGTGCCGGACTCACGCCAGAGACGCTTGAAGCGCGCGGGTTGATTGCTTACCTGCATCGCAGCCGCGACGAAGTGGAGGAAATCAAGAGCGAGGCTCGCGCGGAACTCAATGCCCTCGAAGCCGAGCGGCGCGCGCTGAGGACGGAATGGGTCGAACGCCAAAAAAAGCGCATCGCCGAGCTCGAAAAGAATTTCGCGGAAACGGTAAAGAAACTCGAAGCGGAAGTTACGCGGTTGGCCGCCGAAATTCAGGATCGCAAGCTGCGCGCCGATATCGAAAAGTCCAGCGGCCGCAAGTTCGGAGAATTTGAATCGAGCGCGCGCGGCGATGCGGACGCTGCCGTCCTCGAAGCTCTCTCTTCATCCCAAGCGGATCTCGGCGTCGCAACGGAATCCGCCAAGCCGCTCGCGCCTGAAAAATTGATCGAGGGCACGCGGATTCGCATTCGCGGCATGAAGCAGGCGGTCGTGTTGCGCCGCGTGGACGCACACTCGAACTCGGCGGAAGTCGAAGCCGGTCCGATGCGAATGAAGGTAGCGCTAAGCGACATCGTCGGCGTAGAAGAGCCTTCCGCAAAGACAGCTCGCCCCGGCGTGCCAAACCACGGCATTCGCGTTCAGTCGCAGCCAACCGACGAGCCATCAGCCGAAGAAATTAACGTGATCGGAAGCACAGTCGAGCAGGCCATCGAACGCGTGGATAAATTCATCGATTCCGCCGCCGTCGCAAATCTCCCGCAAGTGCGCATCATCCATGGCCACGGCACAGGCGCACTCCGCCGCGGCCTAGCGGAATTTTTGCGCACTCATCCGCTAGTCGAGCAAATCCACGCCGAAGCGACCGATCGCGGCGGCACAGCGATCACGGTAGTCGAGTTGAAAGGTTGAACGCGCGGTGCTACACCTTGTGACGGAAAGAACGAATTATTGTGGCTGAAGCTGGATCTTTTGCGGATCGCGTCAAACAGCAGGCGGACATCGTCCGCGTCGTGGGCGAATACGTTCGTCTGAAGAAGAGCGGCCAAAATTTCACAGGACTCTGCCCCTTCCATCAGGAAAAGACACCGTCGTTTGCAGTCCATCCGGTCAAGCAGATCTATCACTGCTTCGGCTGCGGCGTCGGCGGAGACGCCTTCAAATTCGTTATGGAAATGGAGAAGGTCGCTTTTCCCGAAGCGATTCGCATCGTCGCGGAGAAGTGCGGCATCCCGATTCCGAAGCCGCGCGATCGCTCCCCGGAAGAACGAAAAGAAAATCAGCAGCGCTCTGCGCTCGTCGAAATGCATCGCGAAGCCGCGGCATTCTTCGCGCGCCAATTGAACGACACACCCGAAGGCAAAGCCGCTCGTGGCTATCTGGAAGATCGCGGGCTCGACCGCGAAGCGATCTCGCGCTTCGGCCTCGGCTACGCGCCCTCTGGCGGCGATGTCCTCTACCGTTTCCTCAAGCAGAAATATCCGGACAAGCTTTTCGAGCCCTCGGGCCTCGTTGTGAAGGATCAGGGTGGGCGCTTCTACGACAAATTCCGTCGCCGCATCATGTTCCCGATCGCCAACGAATCAGGGAAAGTGATTGCATTCGGCGGGCGCGCTCTCGGCGACGATATGCCGAAGTACATGAACTCGCCCGAAACGCCGATCTATTCGAAAAGCAACGTCCTATATCATCTCGACCGGGCAAAGGAAGCGATCCGGCAAGGGAACTGCGCGATCCTCGTCGAAGGCTACATGGACACGATTGCAGTCGCGCGCGGCGGTTTTACCAACGTCGTCGCCAGCTGCGGAACGAGCCTTGCTGAGCCGCAGGTGAAACTGCTCAGCCGCTTCACGAAGAAAGTCTACGTAAACTACGATCCCGACACTGCCGGCCAGGCGGCCACGGAGCGTTCATTTGCGGTGCTTCTCGAAAAAGAATTCGAGATCCTGGTTCTCACGTTGCCCAGCGGCGCCGATCCCGACAAATATTTGAAGGAGAATGGTGCGGCGGAATACGAAAAGCAGCTCAAGGCCGCGCCGCCCTATATCGACTTTCTGATTTCTCGCGCGCGGCGCATGGATCGCTCGACGGCAACCGGCAAACTCGCCGCGCTGAACTATCTGATGCCCTACGTTCAGCGCGTCCCGAATCGCCTGATTCGTTCCGAATGGGCCTCGCGCATCGCCAGCGAGTTGCGCGTGGACGAGCCCGTCCTTCGCGAAGCCTTGCGGCGCGCCTCAGTCGAGCGCCACAGCGAAGTAAAGCCGAAGGCCGAACTTGTCTCCTCCGCCATGAAGCAGGCGGACCGGCGGCTGATGCAGATGCTCGTCGAAGCCGAAGATTTTCGCGAAAAACTGGCCCACGAGATCGTTGACGAATCCCTTCACAAAGGGCTCGACACCGAGCGAATATTCGAAGTCCTGCTCGCGACCGCCATGACCGGCGCTCAGCCTGACCCAGCAGCCCTCGCCGAATTGCTCGCGGAGCCGGATCGCCGGCTTTTCTTTTCCGTCGTGTTCGAATCCGCCGCGGCGCCATCGTGGGACGAAGCCGAAAGCTGCTTGAGCGACCTTCGGCGTCGCCACGTCGAAACCGAACTCCAGACCGTGCAGAAGCAACTTGAAGCGCAGCCTCCCCTGGAAGAGCTCTTGAGATTGCAAAGGCGAATGCAGGACCTGCAGCTTCGGCGTCGTCTCGCCGGGCACGGAGCCTGACAAGAACGGATACGAGGAGGATAGATCTCGCCATGATCGGACGTCCGCAAGACACCGAAGCAGCGCCAAACTACTTTACCTATATAAACCAAGTAACCGGCGATGACCCTCTCGCGACGATCGACACCCAACTCGGTGAGTCGCTCGCATTATTCGCCGACATCACCGAAGAAAAGTCCCTATACCGCTACGCCCCAGAAAAATGGAGCATCCGCCAGGTTCTCAATCACGTTTCTGACAACGAGAGAGCCTTCGTCTTCCGAGCCCTCTGGTTCGCCCGCGGCTTCGACTCACCCTTGCCCGGCTACGATCAAGACATCGCCGCAGCCAGCGCTGGCGCAGACAGTGTCCCCTGGGCCGACCATGTGGCCGAATTCCGCGCCGTCCGCCTTTCCACCATCTCATTGTTTAAAAATATGCCGCCCGAGGCCTGGCTGCGTGCCGGCGTCGCCAGCGACAAGCCTTTCACCGTGCGGGCCCTCTCCTTCATCATCCCAGGGCACGTAAGGCACCACATTAAGCTGCTGCGCGGACGATATTTGTAGCCTCCGGCTCCGAAATGGCGCTCTGGCATCTGTAGTTCACGCCTGCCCTGAGCTTCGAAGGGTCCCCGGCGCGACAACGTCGCGACGAGACGTGAGGCCTTTCCCATAGCACCATTGAAACGAAAAGACTTGCGTGATGTCCCACTTTGAATCAAAATCCCCCCTTCAAACATCTAATTGACGTAAACGCCTGCGCCGATATATGCTCCGAGGGTTTTGGAGGAAACGGACTGATTCCGTCGTGCATCCTATCGGTGTAGGACGTGGCATTGAGTCCGGCGTGGGCAGAGAGATTTGGATCAAGTTCGCAAACGGGTTCACCAGCATTACATCCGCCATTCGAGAAAATTCTGACACACGGAAATGGCCGGGGTGTCTCGCCCCGCCCTCTAACGTGATTGACGCAAGTTTGCGCGACGCTCGCGCATCGGCTGACTCTGCCGGGAGCTAAATTGTGACTCTGGCAATCGAAGAAAAATATGATCAGGTACGGCAGCTCATCAACATGGGCAAGGAGCGCGGCTACCTCCTTTATGACGAGGTGAACGACCTCCTGCCGGCTGAAATCCATTCCTCCGAAGAAATCGACGACCTGCTTTCGACCTTCGAGCGATACGGAATTGACGTCTACGAGGATCTTTCCAGCGCGAAGGCCGCGCTCGCGGGAGACGCTGGCGAGGTCGAAGTGGTCAAAGAGGAAGCTCCAGCCGATGATTCGGAGCTGGATCTCACTCCGGGTTCGCTCGAGAAGACTAACGATCCCGTCCGCATGTATCTCCGCGAGATGGGCACCGTTCCGCTGCTCACCCGCGAGGGCGAAGTCGCCATCGCCAAGCGCATCGAGCGCGGGCAACTGCTCGTCCTCAAGACAATCTCTCGCTCGCCCATCATTCTGAAAGAATTGCTTGGCGTCGGTGAGGACCTGCGCCGTGGCTCGCGCTCCATCAAGGAAATCGTTCAGTTCGACGACGAAGAGCTCACCGAAGAGAAAATCGAAGCCAAGACCCGCGAAACGCTCAAGGAAATCGACAAGATCGGCAAGCTTTACCTGCTTTCGGTGAAGCAAGCCGAGAAACTCGATGGGACCGCGCGGTCGAACAAGCGCGTTTACCTGCGCGCCCGCTTTGCACTTGGCCGCACACGCGTGGAAATGTCCACGCGCGTCCGCGAAATTGATTTCAATCCCTTCGAGAAGAAGCGCCTGATCGACAAAATGCGCCAGTCGGTCGAGCGCGTCCAGGCCCTCGAGCGCGAAATTGTGAAGCTCGAGCGGCGCGTCGAAGCCTCCAAGGCCGACGTTCTCGCCGAAGCCCGCAAGGAATTGAAAGCGCGCCGTCAGGAACTCCGCGAAATCGAAGTCATCGCCGAAGCGAATCCCACCGAACTCAAGCGGATGCTGCAAGTCATCGTCCGCGGCGAAGTGGAAGCCGAGCAGGCGAAGAAAGAATTGATCGAGGCCAACCTTCGCCTCGTCGTTTCCATCGCCAAAAAATATACCAATCGTGGCTTGCAGTTCCTCGACCTGATTCAGGAAGGCAACATCGGCTTGATGAAGGCCGTCGACAAGTTCGAATGGCGCCGCGGCTACAAATTCTCCACCTACGCAACCTGGTGGATCCGCCAAGCCATCACTCGCGCGATCGCCGATCAGGCCCGCACCATCCGCATTCCGGTGCACATGATCGAGACGATCAACAAACTCGTCCGTACCAGCCGCCAGCTCGTTCAGGAACTCGGCCGCGAGCCCACTTCCGAAGAAATCGCCAAGCGGATGGACATTCCCGTCGCGAAAGTCCGCAAGATTCTGAAAATCGCGCAGGAGCCCATCTCTCTCGAAACGCCCATCGGCGAAGAGGAAGATTCGCATCTTGGCGATTTCATCGAGGACAAGGCCGTCGTTTCGCCTTCCGACGCCGTCATCAATCTCAGCCTCAAGGAACAAACCTCCTCGGTGCTGAAGACGCTTACGCCGCGCGAAGAAAAAGTCATCAAGATGCGCTTCGGTCTCGACGATGGCAGCGAGCACACCCTCGAAGAAGTCGGCCAGTCGTTCGCCGTCACCCGCGAGCGCATCCGCCAGATCGAAGCCAAAGCGCTGCGCAAGCTGCGCCATCCTTCGCGTTCGCGCAAACTCCGCGCCTTCCTCGAAGGCTCCGCCAACGATTACTAAGAATTTCTTATCCGTGGGATTTTCAACTGGGCCGGCGATCGCCGGCCCTTTTTTGTTTCGGCCTAATTTATTTCGATGCGAGTGTTGATTCCAGCCGCGCCACTGCCTCGGTCCAGAAATTCTTCATTCGTTTCGATTCCGCGGCGCTTTTGAGCTTCATGTGATCGACCACGACTTGAGTTTTGCCCGCCCCTTTCGGGTAGAAGTAAACGCTCATTCGATCCGTCTCATCCCATTTCGCGCGAATGGATTTATTCGCCGTCGCAGTGGTGATCTCCATTTTGTCGCCCTTGAGCCAAGCCTTGCGCGCTTTCTCATCCGCCCAAGCTTTGTAAAGTTTTGCGAGCGGAATGCCCAGCGTGCGGCTCACTCCCGCCGCAAAATCTCCGGAGCACGTCTGATGAATTTCGCGGAGCCCATGCTTCTGCTCGTATTCCACCGCCACCATCTGGCACCACCAGCCGGGGCATTTTTGCTCGTGGTATAGATATCGCGCCATTTCCGGGTGGCTCATCTTTTTCGCGCCTGCCGCATCGAGAATCTTGAACCACTCCGCCCACACCTTGCCAGTCTTAGCCTTGACGGCCTCGTCGCCGAATCGCCGCGGCTCCTTTGCCTTTGCCACTCGAGTGATCCTCCTAGTTCATTTTTGCGGTTGCGCCGTGGTCCAATCCACCGCCGAGCCATATTGATACACAAGCTGCGCCCCGCGGTCCGCTCCAAGCGTCAGCAGGATTGCGAGAACGCAAAGTCCCGCGAGTAGAATCTTGCGCAAATTCGTTGTGAAATTTTTGCGGGTCACGAACGCGAAAAGGCTCAAGCCAATCGCCACGCTCGTCGTAATCATCATCAGCGTCTCGTGAATTCCCACAATCTCCATCGCCGGCCCCGGCGGAATGGACTTCTCCGCGTTGAGCCCGGTGAAAATCGTCGCGATGGCCGCAAACGTGCCGAGATAGAGAAGCCGCGCGGCCGTTCGATGCCATTCGTCGCTGCCGCGCAGGATCGCCAGCGCCTCAAAAAAGAGCGCCGCAAGCCACAGCGCAATCGGAAAGTGAACGAACAGCGGATGAATATTGAGAATCGCTCTCAGGCCGGGCAGCATCGCGCACCTCCTATTGCGAACTGTCGCGGATTATCGTCGAACGCCGCGACGGCGTAAAGCAGCACGCTTCTCCCCGGTTGTCTGCCGATTGAAACGCGAAGATGCCCGGCTGAAAACTGAATTTGACCTGCGCCAAAAGGCCTGCAAAATTGACTCGATTAGAAACGACCTCCGCTGAATGTTTTGTTGCGTTTATGACGATTTTTAATCGTTTTCGTGTCTCGATTAGAAAACGGTGAAAAGTGAAAGGGGAAGAGGGAAAAGAGATTTAGCCGGCGACTGTGGGAGCCTCCGCGAATTTGCGTACCTTCGCGCGATTTGCGGGTGGTGCGGCGCGTGGCCTCGCCGGGCGCCAGACCTATAGCGTCTTGCATGTTAACTGTTATGTTAATATACTTGTAAAGTAATTATACCACATCATTTACACGAATGCAAGTGCCGGTTCTGTGGATGAGGGCTCCAGGGCCTGTATGACGACTCAGCAGACTGGCCCTAGGCAAAAGCGGTGGTAATTTTTCTCGACACTTGCCAGATGTAAACGAAATAGAGCCTCTCCATACGAACCGCAGATCCCTCACTTCGTTCGGGATGACAACCTTCTCTAGTATTGCGGCATGACTGAAGTCGCGCGCTGACAAAACACAAGCCGCGGGCAGGATGCCCGCGCCACGAGTGACCTAGTGAAAGTTTGCGCTAGTCGGGGATTTCGGGGACGGCGGCTACCAGGGACTGGGTGTAACGATTCTTTGGTTGCATCAGGACTTGGGCGGCGGGGCCGAATTCTACGAATTGGCCCGAGCGCATTACGGCTACGCGCGTGGCCAATTGAGCTACGACGGGCAGGGAATGCGAAATCAGGATGTAGGTGAGATTTAGCTCGCGTTGAAGGCGGGCGAGTAGCTCGAGAATCTGAGCGCCGACGGAGACGTCAAGCGCGGAGACGGGTTCATCGCCGACGACGACGCTGGGGCGCATGATTAGCGCGCGCGCGATTCCGATTCTTTGCCGCTGGCCGCCCGAAAATTCATGCGGGAAGCGCTTTAGCGAATCGGCATCGAGGCCGACCGTCGCGAGCGTTTCGACGATCCTTGTAAGGCGCTCGGGGCGGGAGAGTTGCGGCTCGTGGATCACAAGCGGTTCGCCGACGATTGCGCCGACACGCATGCGGGGATTGAGCGAGCCAGCGGGATCCTGAAAAACCATTTGAATTCCGCGACGCATGGCGCGCAGCTTACTTCCATGCGCGGCGAGAAAATTCTCGCCGCGAAATTCAATTTCGCCTTCGTCCGGCTCGATGAGGCGCAGGAGCATCCGCGCGAGCGTCGTCTTGCCGCATCCTGATTCGCCGACGATGCCGAGCGTTTCGCCACGCTCGAGCTTGAAGCTCACGCCATCGACAGCCATGCCGCGACGCCCGGAAGCGCCGAACGCACTGGTCGCGGCGGGATAAGATTTGCGCAAATTTCGCGCGACAAGCATGGGTTGCGCGGTCATCGAGCGACGCCTTCGGAAACCAGGATGCAGCGAGCGTGATGATCCGGCGATGCGGCCGCCAACTCGGGCACGGCGATATCGCACTGGGCGCGATGAAATTCGCAGCGCGGCGCAAACGCACAGCCCGGCGGCAGCGCGTCGAGCGATGGCACGGTGCCCGGAATGGGCGTGAGCGTGCCACGCTTCAGCCGAGGCGCGGCGCGCAGCAGTCCGGCGGTGTAAGGATGGCCGGGCTGGTGCAGAATTTCGTGCGTGGGTCCTTCTTCGATGATTCGGCCCGCGTACATGACTGCGACGCGGCCTGCGACCTGCGCGACGACGCCGAGATCGTGCGTGATGAAAATCATGGCGAGGCCGAGTTCACCCTGCAGGCGCGCAAGTAATTCCAGAATTTGTTTTTGCACGGTGGCGTCGAGCGCCGTGGTGGGCTCGTCGGCGATCAGAACGCGGGGCCCGGCAGCGAGCGCCATCGCGATCATGGCGCGCTGGCGCAATCCGCCGGAGAGTTGATGGGGATATTGCCGCGCGCGAAGCGCTGGCTCGGGTACCGAGGCAAGTTTGAGCGCTTCAACCGCGCGGCTGCGGGCTTCCGCGGATGAACAGCGCGCGTCGTGAACGCGGATTGCTTCTTCAATTTGCGCGCCGATGCGCATCACGGGATTGAGCGCAGTCATCGGCTCCTGAAAAATCATGGCGATCTCGCGGCCGCGGAGCGCGCGGATTTCGTTCGGAGATGCTGTGATGAGATTTGTAGAGTGGCCATCGGCCGCCGCGGGATTTGTGGAGCGGTCGCGGAGGAGCGCCGCCCCGCTGTGACGTGCGCCGGTCGGTTCGAGTCCCATGAGCGCAAGCGAGAGCATCGTCTTTCCGGAGCCTGATTCGCCGACGATGCCAAGTGTCTCGCCTGCGGCGAGCGTGAAAGATACGTCGTTCACGGGGCGCACCCAGCCCTTCTCTGTCGGCAATTCGACCGTCAGCCCGCGGACTTCAAGCAGTTTCGGCATGGCTCCATCTTACGACTGAAATGTTGTTGCGCTAATTGAGCTGAGAGAGAGCGTTCCACGGGAAACAGCAGATACATATCAGCGATTGGCGACGGGGATGACGCAGCGAAGCGCGGTGTGAGTGTTTGAAAAGCTGCAGACTTTGTTGTCTACGAGGCCGGAGGCTTTGGCGGCGTTGATGACATCAATTTCGCGGATGTGTTGCTTGCCCTTCGGGTAGACCACCCATATTGCGCCGTTCTTGGCGATGGATTTTCGCAGAGACGCGAGACGCTTCAGAGCGTCCTTTTCTTCGGCGCCGAAAAATATCAGATCGATGTCGCCTGCGGGTTTGCGTTCGGTGAACGATGGCGCGAACGGCTCGATGTCGTTGATGAACGCGCCGTCTATGACATCGAGAATTAGGATTTGTTGCTGCGGTTTTACACCGAGCTTGTCGAGAAGAGAGCGGTGGGAATAATCACGTTCGGCCGGGCGCGGTTTTTTGGGCGGCTTGGGCATGGGGGAGTGACTCCGAAAATATCATAGGATGAAGCGGGCGCGACATTCGCGACGATTGATGGATAAATTTTCAATTGTGTGATGCGAGTTGGATTGAAATGCTAAGAGCCGTGGCTGAAGCCGGTTATGCGAGGGTAGGTTTTTTTCCGCTGGACTCAAAGTCCAGCTTCCCCCTGCTGACGCAGAGCGCTCCCACCGAGATGCAGGAGGGCTCACTGCGCATCGGCGGGTTCGGTTCACGAGACGATGTGCGGGAAGATGCCGGGCGTGAAGCCCGGCGCTACAATTGCCGGCACAGAAATCGTATATGTTGCTTTAGGCGGTATCTGGATTAGACTTTGGCGCCGAAATATTCCGGAGTTCGCTGCGTAGAATGGAGCAGCGATTTTTCGATTTTGTCTTGGGAGGATGAAAAACATGGCGACGCCACCCAGCCCCACACCCGAACTAGCGCCGGAGCCAGCGCCGATCAGCGAGATTGGCCGAATGACCGGTGTCTTGTTCAGCCCGACGCCGACATTCGAAAACATCGTGGCGCGCCCGAGTTGGGTCGCGCCGCTGGTGGTTCTTTGCGTTCTGGCAATTGCCGTCATCGCGCTTTTCGGCCAGCGCGTCGGTTGGCGCGGCTTTCTGGAACACCAGTTCGACAAAGATCCGCGTGTCGCGAACTTGACTCCCGATCAGCGGGAGCAGAGGCTTAACGCCGCCATCAAATTCGCGCCCCCGATCACTTACGTCAGCGTGGTTATCGGAACGTTTCTCGTTCCGGTGGTCATCGCGGCGGTAATGCTTGGCGCGTTCAATTTGCTGGCGGGGACGCGGATCAACTTCAAGGTTGCTCTGGCCATTGTTTGTTTTTCCTGGATGCCGCTCACCATCCACGGACTGCTTTCGTTAATTTTATTATTCGTGAAATCGCCGGACACGATTGATCTCGAGCATCTGGTAGCTTCAAATCCCGGAGCGTTTGTTTCGAGCGATTCCCCGAGATGGATGATGACTCTGATGACCTCGCTCGACGCCTTCGCCATCTGGGTGATTGTATTGATGGCGATCGGCTTCGCTGCCGCGAGCCCGAAAAAAGTTTCGTTTGCGAAGGGACTGACAATCGTCGCCGCGGTCTGGGCGCTCTGGGTTCTCATCCATGTCGGCTGGGTTGGCGCGCTTAGCTAATCGAATTCCGCTCCTGATACAATTCGCCGGATGGGATTCCAGTTTGAAATATTGAAGACGGATCCGACCGGCGCGCGTCTCGGCCGCCTGACCACGCCGCATGGCGTGATCGATACGCCGGCGTTCATGCCGGTGGGCACGGCGGCCACCGTCAAAGGGCTTACCCAGCAAGCGCTCGAAGAGCTTGACGCGCAAATCGTTCTCGCCAACACCTATCATCTATTTCTCCGGCCTGGCCACGAACTGATTCGCTCACTCGGCGGACTCCATGCATTCATGTCCTGGCCGCGGCCGATTCTCACCGATTCCGGCGGATTCCAAGTCTTCAGCCTTTCCGATTTGCGCAAAGTGACGGATGAAGGCGTGACGTTCCGTTCGCACATTGACGGCTCGGAGCATTTCCTTTCGCCGGAAATCGCGCTCAATGTCGAAATGGCACTTGGCGCGGATATCATCATGGTTCTCGACGAGTGCATCGAAGCCCCCGCCAGCCGCGATCAGACGCAGGAAGCCGCAGCACGAACACTAAAATGGGCGCAGCGATCGCGCGAACATTTCTTGCGTCATGGCGATGCCGCGCGGCAAATGGTTTTCGGAATCGTGCAGGGCGGAACGCATCCGGACTTACGCCGCGAAAACGCGGACGCACTTATCGGGCTCGATTTTCAGGGATATGCGATTGGCGGCCTCGCAGTGGGCGAACCGCACGCGACCACCTGCGAGATGACGGCGGAAGTAGCATCGCGCTTGCCGGCAGATCGGCCGCGTTACTTGATGGGAGTAGGGAAGCCCGAGCAAATCGTTGACTACGTTGCGCTCGGCGTGGACATGATGGATTGCGTCCTGCCGACGCGGAGCGCGAGGCACGGCTGCCTCTTCACGTCGCAGGGCCGGCTGCTGATAAAAAATGCGCGCTACGCCAAGGATGTTCGGCCGATTGATGAATCCTGCGAATGTGCCGTTTGCCGCCGCTATTCGCGAGCTTACTTGCGGCATCTTTTTCTTGCGAATGAATTGCTTGCCGCAATTTTGAACACCCACCATAACATCCACTTTTACCTTGACATGATGCGCAAAATTCGCGAGGCTATCGGTTTTGGGAATCTGTCGAGATTCCGCACTGACCTGCAAGCACGCCTCGAAACCAGGCATTCCGAATTGGGCGTTTAGGGTGCGTTAGGGCGATGACGCGCCGGGCCAGGCATCTAGAGATGTGTCCGGCATCCCGCAGACCGCGGCGTGAGCATCTAAGTTTAAGGACGTGGCAATCACCATGATAAGCGGATTGTTAGTGGGTCTTCCTCTCTTCGCGCAAGCGTCGCCGGGTGGAATGCTGACCTTTCTCCCTCTGCTGCTGATCATGGTGGTTTTTTATGTTTTGCTGATTCTTCCGGCGCAGCGGCGCCAGAAGAAAACCACGCAGATGCTCCAGGCGCTGAAGAACGGCGACAAGGTGATTACGAACGGCGGAATTTACGGTACCGTCGTCGGCCTCGAGGACGACACCGTGCAACTTCGCATCGCCGACCAGGTGAAAATCAAGCTCTCGCGCAGCGCCATCGTCGGACTCCAAGCGGAACCTCCCAAGGAGACTTAAGCCTCTCGCATGAATTCCCAGCTCAGATGGAAATTCATTTTTATCCTCGTCGTCATATTGGTGTGCGTCTATGGCCTGATCGGCGTGCCGGATTTTCCAACTTCGTGGCAAACGGTCAAAGATAATTTCGCGGATCGAATCAAGCTGGGCCTTGACCTCAAGGGCGGCAGCCACCTGGTTTTGCAGGTGCAGGTGGATGAAGCGGTGGGGCTGCGCTGCGACCAGACGATCGATCAACTCACGAAACAACTTCGCGATCGAAATATCAACGTCGGTGAAATTCGCCGCGTGGACGATCAGCACATTCTGGTCCGCGACGTTGCTCCCGCGACGTCAGGCTCTTTCCGCGATTTGGTTGCCAGCCAATTCACGGACTGGAATATCGCGCCTGCGGCCGGCGAAACTTCCGGCTATCTTTTAACAATCAAGCCTCAAATCGTCGCCGACATTCAGAAGCAGACGATGGATCAAGCGCTCGAGACCATCGATCGCCGCATCAACGCGCTCGGCTTGACCGAGCCGACCATCGCGTTCACCGGCCGCGCCGATAATGAAATCCTCGTCCAGCTACCCGGCGAAGGCGATCCAACCCGCGCCAAGCAAGTGATTCAAGCCGGCGGGCAGCTTGAGCTGCGAGCCGTTGACGATACGCAAACGTATCCCTCCCAGGCCGCGGGGCTCGCCGCGCACGGAGGAGTTCTTCCTCCCGGCACCGAATTCCTTCCCGGAAAATCCAATTCGCAAAACGGACAGCCCGGGCCGCAGGTGTGGTATCTCGTTGACCGCTTGCCGGTCATCACCGGCCAGGATTTGCGCAACTCGACTCCGACGCCAAGCACAAATTATCCGGGCCAATATCAAGTCAACTTCACGCTTTCCACGGCCGCTGCGGCGAGATTCGGCCCATTCACGGAATCGCATATCGGCAAACAGATGGCTGTCGTGCTGGACCATCAGGTGCAGACCGCGCCGGAGATTCGCGGACGAATCGAAGATTCGGGAATGATCGAAGGAAACTTCACGCAGGACTCGGCGAAGGATCTTTCTCTCGTGCTTCGCGCGGGGGCGTTACCAGCTTCCATCAAGTATCTCGAAGAGCGCACCGTTGGGCCGTCGCTCGGCGCGGATTCCATCCGCTCCGGCGTGCGGGCTTCTCTCGGCAGTCTAATTGTCGTTATGATTTTCCTGGTGGTGTATTACCGCTGGAGCGGCATCAACGCCGTCGTAGCGCTGGCTCTGAACTTGCTCATCTTGATTGCGTTCATGGCGATTTCGGGCGCGGTGCTGACGCTGCCCGGTATCGCGGGCGTCGTGCTCACGATCGGCATGGGCGTGGACTCGAACGTTCTGGTATTTGAGCGCATCCGCGAGGAACTGCGCAGCGGGAAGGCGCCTCCATCGGCGGTTTCTGTGGGATTCGATCGCGCGTTTTTGACGATTATTGACACGCACATCACGACGCTCGTATCGGCCGCGTTCCTCTTTTTGTTCGGCACGGGGCCGGTGAAAGGCTTCGCGATCACCCTGGTAATCGGTCTTCTCGCGAACCTATTCACGTCGATCTACGTGTCACGGGCGATTTTCGATTGGCATTTGTCCCGGATGGACCGGCAGGCAGAGCTAAGCATATAACCTGCTGGGGGTTAGCGGCGCGGCATCGCCTCTGGGATAAGAGGGCGGGAGCGGTCAGATTGGAACTAATAAGGCCATAATGGTGTCTAACTTGGCGGGACTGGACTAGGGATGGAATTCTTCCGCAGCGTCAACGTTGATTGGATGGGAAAGGCGAAGTACTTCGTGTCGTGCTCGCTGCTCCTACTGATCGTCGGCTGGATCTCGATATTTCGCGATGGAGGGCCGCGCTACGGAATTGATTTCCGCGGCGGCACGCTCGTTTACGTCCGCTTCGCCTCCGCGCCTCCGATCAACCAAATCCGCAAGGGTCTTCAGGACGCCGGCCTGGCCAACAGCACCATTCAGCAGATCAGCGATATCGCCAACGCCTCGTCAAATAACGACGTGGTGATTGGTCTCGATTTACGCGGGCAGGGCGACGAGTCGATTGATGCAGGCAAGCAGGCGATTCTCGGCGTGCTTCAGAAAACGTTTGGCGTCCAGGGCGCCAAACCCGATTTCAATTCCGAAACGCCTTCCGCGCTCGCGACATTCCTGACCCAAAAAGATCCGCTGTCTCTCGGCTCCTCCGCGGGCGATCGTTATAACCAACTCGCGAGACAGCTCACGGATGAACGCGACAAAGACCATGGCGGAATCCTTACGAATTTCGATGACTTGAAAAGCGTTCCCGCCGTGAACGCCACGCTGCTCGGCGAGTTGCGCGATTCCTTCTCGCTTGGCACTTTCGCCATCCGCGACGTCGAGGTGGTCGGGCCCAAAGTCGGAGCCCAGCTACGCAGACAGGCCATTTTTGCTACCCTCTATGCGTTGGCGGGCATGTTGATATATATTGCCATCAGATTTGAGTGGGTGTATGGGGCCGCGGCAGTCATTGCCGTCTTTCACGACGTGCTGATCACCCTCGGCTTATTCTCTCTCTTTCGTTTTGAGATTTCGTTGACGGTGATTGCGGCATTGCTGACTCTCGTTGGATATTCGATGAACGACACCATTGTCATCTTCGATCGCGTGCGCGAAAATCTCCGGCTCATGCGCCGCGAGCCTCTCGAAGCCATTGTCAACAAGTCCATCAATCAAACTCTTTCGCGGACGATCCTGACGAGCGGTCTGACGTTTCTGACCGTGCTCGTCCTCTTCCTCATGGGCGGGGAGGTACTCCGCAGCTTCTCTTTTGCTATGGTGGTGGGAGTTGTGATAGGAACATACTCCAGTTTCGGCATTGCCGCCCCCATCGTGGTGGTTTGGAGCAAGTTTAGGGGTCAGAGAAGTGTCGCTCGCGCTGGATCCGCAGCCTAAGCGCGCAGCGATTGCAGGGAGGGTAAGCCATGTTCGACGATCTGGTTGAATCAACTGCTGTCGCGAAGAGAACGAACAAGAGCTGGACGGTACTGCTTTCCGCGATCATCCAGGGTGGGATTCTCTTCGTGCTGATTTTGATTCCGCTGATATACACGGAGGCGCTGCCGAAGCAATTGCTCACGACGTTCCTGGTCGCGCCCGCGCCACCGCCGCCACCACCACCGCCAGCCGCCGCGGTGCAGCGAATCGTGAAGCCGATCGCCCGCATTATCCAGGCTGGGAAAATGATGGCGCCGACTGTCATTCCGAAAAAAGTGGCGATGATTAAGGAAGAAGAGCTGCCGCCGGACGTTGGCGCAGTCGGAGTTGTCGGCGGCGTCCCGGGCGGCATTGCCGGCGGCCAGGCCGGCGGAGTGCTCGGCGGTATCATCGGCGGCACGGGCTCGAATCTGCCTCCTCCGCCGAAACCGACGCAGCAGAGAATCCGCGTCGGCGGCAACGTGCAGTCCGCGAAAATGATTCGGCAAGTTCAGCCGGTGTATCCGCAGATCGCCAAGACGGCTCACGTTTCGGGGACTGTCCTCCTTCATGCCATCATCTCGAAGGACGGTTCGGTTCAGGAACTCCAGTACGTTTCCGGCCCGCCGCTGCTTATGAAGGCTGCGATGGACGCCGTCCGTGAGTGGCGTTATCAGCCCACACTGCTGAATGGCGAGCCAGTGGAAGTAGAAACCACAATTTCCGTTATCTTTTCTCTTGGTGGGTAGGGTCTCTCGGTGGGTAGGGCCGGCGCGGCTCCGGCATCGCCGGAGTTGTGCTGGGTACGACGCTTGGGTTGCCGGCAGAGTTTCGCTGCCGAAGATGGGATTTTGAAAGTCTCTGAGGAGGATTGAAGGACATGCTAGCGAACACTCTATGGGCAAGTCTCTTGATGTTGCAGGGCGGCGGCAACGCGGACGTCGGTTGGGATCTGGTGACCATGTGGCACAACATGGGCATCCCGGCGAAGGCTGTCGTCGTGCTTCTCTTTGTGATGTCGGCCTGGTCGGTCGGCATCATGATTGACCGTGCGTTGATGTTCAGTGCGGCGCGCAAGCAGTCCCGCGTATTCGTTCAGCAGGTTGCGGGCGCGCTGAAGGACAATAAGCTCGACGAAGCAATCTCGATTGCCGAGCGCAATAAGAAGAGCCACATCGCCAAGGTCGTTGCCACCGGCTTGTCAGAATTTCAGGCGGCGTCGGCGCAGGTCAGCGATGAGGAAGTCATCGAAGCAGCCCGGCGCGGTCTCGAGCGCTCGGTCGCCATCGTACACGCCGAAATGAAGCGCGGCCTTTCCGGCCTCGCGACTATCGGTTCGACGGCTCCCTTCGTCGGCCTCTTCGGCACGGTCGTCGGCATCATCAACGCGTTCAAAGGCATCGCGAGCAGCAAAGCGACCGGTCTATCGGCCGTGGCCGGCGGTATTTCCGAAGCCCTCGTGACCACCGCTCTCGGTCTTCTCGTCGCCGTGCCCGCGGTGTGGACGTTCAACTATTTCACGAACAAGGTCGAAGCCTTCGACGTCGAGATGGACAATTCCTCGATGGAGTTGATCAATTACTTCATCACGCGCCGGGGCGGAAAGAAGTAGCAAATGGCTTACAAGCCCAAAGCACCACCGGTGATGTCGACTCCGAACGTCATACCGATGGCCGACATCATGCTCGTGCTCCTCATCATCTTCATGGTGGTCACGCCCATGTTGCAGAAGGGCGTCTCCGTGGATATGGCGAAGGTGGAAAATCCCGAAGACATGCGGGACGCCGACAAAGATGATGCCATTCTCATCGCGGTGACTCGGGACGGACGCTACTTCCTCGGGACAACACAAATCAGCCTCGATGACATCACGAACAAGGTGAAAGACCTGCTCGCCAACCGCCTCGACAAGACCGTCTTCGTCAAGAGCGACGCTCGCGCGAAATACGGCGAAGTCGTCAAGGCGGTCGATGAGGTGCGTTCCGCCGGCGTGGACAATCTCGGTTTGCTGACCGATAAGCTCGATACGGGCCGCAAAGCGCCTCCTCCGCCGCCGACGGGACAGTAAAGTTTGCGTTAAAGGAGCTCCTCCATGGGGATGGCAGTTGGTGGAAGTAAAGGCGGCGCAATGGCGGAAATGAACGTCGTGCCGCTCATCGACATCTTGCTGGTGCTGATTATTATTTTCATGGTGATCACTCCGACGGTGCCGAAGGGCCTCGACGCTCTCGTGCCTCAGCCCGCGCCTCCGAATCAAAAAGAAGATCCGGCTCTCTTGGCGAAAACGATCGTCGTTCAGGTCACAGCGAGCGGAAAAGTCCTGATCAACCAGGACGAAACCACTTGGGATCAGCTCGGGCCGCGAATCGACGACATCTTCAAGCAACGCGCCGAGAAAGTGGCGTTCGTCAAGGGCGAGGATTCCGTGGACTTTGCCGAAGTGGCCCGTGCGATCGATATTATGCGGGCCAATGGCGTCGACAAAGTCGGTCTCATTACCGCGAAGGTTGAAGCGGGTCAGTAGTCGCGGTCTGTTCGAAAGCCTTCTTCTATCGCGAAGCTGAATTCTGTTTGCGGGAGAAGTTGATTTCGCAGCGGGACGCCGGCCGAGAATTCTCAAGGAGAAATTGGAATGGAGCGCAAGCCCTGCAGTCGGTACACCCTCGTACTGCTTCTTGCCGCGCTAGCCGCCACGGCGGGCTGCAGCAAGCTCAAGGCCCGGGATCTACTCAACAAGGGCGTTCAGGCGTACAAGGGCGGCCAGTTCGATCAGGCCATCGAAGACTTTAAGCAGTCGAAGGAGCTCGATCCAAGCCTCCTGAACGCGCGGCTTTATCTCGCCACCGCTTACTCGTCGCAGTACATCCCTGGCGCTCCCTCGGATGAAAACGTTCGCATGGGAAACCAGGCGATCGACGAGTACAAGCAAGTCCTCGATGTCGATCCGAATAATCTCTCCGCGATTGACGGCATCGGCGCCATTCTCTACAACATGGGCGGCACGCCCTACGATCCGAAGAAATTCGAAGAGTCGAAGACCTATCACGAGAAGCACATCCAGATTAAACCGGACGATCCCGAGCCTTACTACTGGATCGGCGTGATTGATTGGTCTCTCGCTTATCGCGGGAACAAAGACATGCGGGCCGAGTACAACGCGAAGGGCAAGAAGCCCGTCAAGGATAGCGACCCAATGCCGGTGCCGATGGCCACGGACTTTCAGGGTAAGTTCGGCTCGATCATTGACGAGGGCATCACGAACCTGAAAAAAGCCATCGAACTGCGGCCCGACTACGACGACGCCATGGCGTATCTGAACCTTCTATATCGCCAGAAGGCCGATACCGAATTGACTGCGCAGGCTCATGACACCGACGAAAAGATGGCCGACGATCTGGTGGACAAGGTGAAGGCGATCAAGCAGAAAAAGATGGAGAACCCACAGGGATCTTCATAGACAGCGGACTTCGAATCTAGCTGGCCGGCTGGGCCTTCTTGGTTCAGCCGGCCTTTTTGTTTTTGGCGCGCTGCTATAATCATTTCTCGATTGCTGAATTTTGTGGTGAATCGGTTTTGGCGACTTTCTCTATCGAAAATTTTGGGTGCCGGGCCACGCACGCGGATGCTGCGGCGATCGAGCGGCAGTTGCTCGACCGGGGACTGCTGCGCGCGAGCGGCCATCGCGACGCCGAAATCGTCGTGCTGAACACGTGTACCGTCACTGCGGCGGCGGACGCTCAGGCGCGGGATGCCATCCGCCACATTCACTCTGCGAATCGTGGCGCTCGCATTCTGGTCACCGGCTGCTACGCGCAACGCGCACCCGAGGAGCTGGCGAGTCTCGATGGCGTCGAATGGGTTGTCGGCAATTCTCATCAATCCGCGATTCCGGATTTGGCGGTGATTCCGGATTTGGCTTTTTGCAGCGCGAGTGCGGCCTCGCGGGCGGTTCTTGGCGCTCCCGATTTTGTCCCGGCATCCATTTTGGGAGATGGCAACCTTTCGCTTAAGCGCGGCCCTGCGAAGATTCTGACGGGCGATATTTTCGAACAAACGGAAGTGATGGTCGCGCCGGTGGAAGGCAACGAATTCGAACGAACCCGCCCGACGCTGAAGATTCAGGATGGCTGCAACAACCGCTGCGGGTACTGCGTGATTCCCTTCGTTCGCGGAAGAAGCCGGAGTCTCGCGCCGGACCGGGTGATCGGCGAGATCGAGCGTCTCGTCTCAGGCGGCGCACGCGAAATCGTCTTGAGCGGAATCAATCTCGGCAGCTACGGCCGGGATTTGGCGCCGCGCGCGTCGCTCGAGGAGCTTCTCCGCCGCGTCATGGCGGAGACTTCGCTCGATAAACTGAGGCTCAGCTCTATTGAGCCGATGGATGTGACACGCGATTTCGTGGAAATGATCGCGTCGCAAAGCCGGTTCGCGCGTCACTTTCACATGCCGCTGCAATCGGCGTCCGATCACGTGCTAAAGGCCATGCACCGGTGGTATCGCGCTGCTCACTACGAGCGCCGCGTCGAAATCATTCGGGAATTGCTGCCCGGAGCTGCGATTGGCGCGGACGTAATCGCCGGATTTCCGGGCGAGACGGATGAGGATTTCCGCGCCACCGTTAAATTCATCGAGCGCTTGCCGTTCACCTATCTCCACGTTTTCTCATTCTCCGCTCGTCCGGGCACTGCAGCCGCAAATCTGGAGAATGAAGTTGCGCCACCGGTGATTCGCGAACGGGCACGCGCTCTTCGCGCGCTCGGCGAGCGCAAGGCGGCCGAATTCCGCGCAGCGCACGCCGGCCGCGCGGTGCGCGCCTTGACGCTGAGGCGAAAAGGCGAAGGCTGGACGGAAGCGCTCTCGGGGAATTACTTGAAGGTGCGCGTCGCAGGCGATTGGCCTGCAAACACATGGCTCGACGTGCGCGTTGGGCCCGACGGTGCGCTCGCAGACGCGCGGGCGATCGGCAATTAATTCTCGAAAATCACTTGGGCGAATGCGATGTTGCCGCTATGCGTGATCGAAAGCGAAATATTTTTGACGCCGATGCGCGCCGCGAATTCTCCGGCGGCGCCGCTGAGGCGCAGCGTAGGTTTCCCGCCGGGCAGATTTGTCACCTCGAAGTCCACCCAGCGCACGCCGCGCGCCCAGCCCGTGCCGAGCGCCTTCATCGCCGCTTCTTTCACGGCGAATCGCCCGGCGTAGCGCTCAAACGAATTCCTGTGCCGCTCGCAATATTGGATTTCAAGGGGCGTGAAAATCCGCTCGATGAATCGCCGGCCGTTGCGCTTGATGGCCGCTTGGATCCGGTCAATCTCCGCGATGTCCACGCCCATCCCGACGATCACGCGCATCCTCTTCGCACCGCGGCAATCGCGCGCCCGCGGCTCCGTGGAATTATAATGGAAAGTACGCACGCGCGGCCGCTTCCCATCGCGCGAGCATAAAAACATGGCACCCATCGGCACTCACCGCCGCGCGAAGACAACTCGACGGAAACGCCGCGACGCAAGCGCGTCACGCGCCGGGAATTCAGATCGGCACTGGACGTTCCGCAAGTCCGGGCGCGTCAAGGTCCTTCAGTCCGCGGCGCTCAGCAAACAAAAGTGGCTCGCGCACGGATTCAGCACGCGCACCGGCGGTGCGAGCTCGCTTCCTGCTTCTATCTGGCAGAAGAATGCCGCCGCGGTTTTGAATCTCGGCTTTTCCGATTGGGACGTTCGCGCGAGTGTTGAAGAGAATCGCCGCCGCTTCGCGAAAGCCCTCGGCGCCGCCGGCATGAAAATGGTGCCTCTCCGGCAATTTCATTCCGACGTCATTCACGTGATCGACTCCGCGCCAGGCGATCCGCTGTGCGGCGATGCGCTCATCACGCGAACGCCCAAGCTTCTACTCGCCGTGCAAACCGCCGATTGCATTCCGATTCTGCTCGCCGACCCGGAGAATCGCGTCGTGGCTGCAATTCACGCAGGCTGGCGCGGAACTCTCAAGCGCATTGCCGAAAAAACAATTGGCCGCATGCGGATGCTTTTCGGTTCGCGGCCAGAGAGGATCATCGCGGCGCTCGGACCCGGAATCGCACGCTGCTGCTACGAAGTAGGTCCCGAAGTGGTGAAAGATTTCGCGAGTCAGTTTGATGCGGCACGTGATTGGTTCGACGGGCCATACGATGCACTTGTCTCGGGCGAAGATCCAAATCCGCTTCCATGGCTCTCGATGATGCCGCCGGGACATCAGCCGCCGGAGCCTCGCGCTCAGCTCGATCTGCATGCCGCGAACCGTGCGATTCTTGAACGCGCGGGTGTTCTCGCAAAGAATATTGATGCGAGCAGCTTTTGCACGTCCTGCCGCACCGATTTGTTCTTCAGTTATCGCCGCGAAAAAATAACCGGCCGCCTGATGGCTGCAATCGGAATTCTCTGAAGGGTATCTGCCAGGAGAATGGCGTTCAGGGTCTCAGAATGTCCGTTTGATTCATGGAAACTAGGCGGTAACGCAAGCCTCGCCAGCGAATTTGCCGCGTCGCCAGCGACACGCAGAAATTCCAAAAGAAAAGGAACGGCACCACGGGCGCAAGAGCGGTCCAGCTCCAACTCCACTCGTGCATCTTCACCTTCCACTCCGGCAGAAGTTCTGTGATCGCGATGGTTCGCAGCGCGCCTTTCATCGCTGCAAGCAGCGGAATCAGAAGCGTGAACACCGCGAGAGAAATCCACGGATCGCCTGACACAAACTTGGAGAAGGTAATAGCAAGAGCGGTCAAGAAAGTGATGACGTAGGAAAAATGGGCGATCGCGCCGCTCAGCCAGATCTTTGGCGAATAGACGCGAGTCAAAATAATCTGACGGTTCGTGAATTCGACAAGCTCGCTGAACGTCGCAGCGTAGGGCGTCGGCGTGATGCATTCCGGCACGAAAACAATCGGCATGCCCGCGCCTCGAACCGCATTCGTCAGCGCCAGATCGTCAGCAACCGCACCGCGCCAGAAATTATCCGCTCCGATTTCAAGAAATGTCATCCGGCGAATTGCCGTTCCCCCGCCCCAGCAAAAATTCTGCGCGTGGTCGCCGAGCATCGTCGCAATGGATGCATTCCAGACCGATCCCAGCGCGCTCGCCAGCGCACTTTTCTTCGGCGCTCGCATCGGAAGCAGCCACCGATACGTTGTGGCCGCGCCGATTCTCGGATCGCCAAGCGGCGTGATCAGTTTGATGAGCCAGCCGCGGCTCGGCAGCGTGTCCGCGTCGGTAAAGACAATTACTTCGAACGCCTCATCCAGTTGATCGATCACCTTGGAGAGGTTATTCACCTTCTCGCCGCGGCCCAGCGGCGGGCCCGCAATCACGACGTTGATTTTTCTCTGCGTCGAAGCCTTGATGCGCTCGATCGCTTTCATCGCGGGATCGTTGACTGAAGCGACCGCAAAAAAAATCTCATAGTTCGGATAATCGAAGTGCGTCAGGCACATCAGCGTGGCGTCGAGTCCGGCATCCGCGCCCTTGCAGGGGCAGATCAGCGCCACTTTCGGATTGTAGAAACCGGCGTGCGTCGCGAGCCTCCGCCGCACCATTCCCAGCCACGCAAATCCGTTCCAAAGCGAATAAAGCCCCTGGAGGATCTGCTGGCAGACCAGGATGTAAAAGATCTGCAGCATTTCCAGCCAGAGTATCACCTTGAAACAACTCGCGGATTGCGCGCCGCTCGGGCCTGTAGCTACGTAGGCACGGTCATGTGGAATGCGCAGTAAAATATGCCCTGTGAAGTGATTCGGGCAGTCGTCGGGGCTCATTTCTTGACACAGGTTTGGTACGAATCTACACTTTTGCTGAATTTTGTTCCGGCTCAGCCTATGGAGGAAACAACATGTCTGCCCCTGCTCAAGTACCTATTGATGAAGCAAAGTTGCACGCATTCCTCGGTCAAGCCATCGGCGAGATGGGCGCAGCGATCAACGCTGCGCTCATTCTGATTGGCGACAAGCTCGGTCTCTACAAAGGAATGGCCGGCGCGGGACCCATGACTTCCGAAGAGCTGGCTACAAAAACTAGATTGTCTGAGCGCTACGTGCGTGAATGGCTTTCGGCGCAAGCGGCGGGAGGTTTCGTCACCTACGATGCCGCGACTAAGAAATTCACGCTTCCGCCGGAGCAAGCGTTCGCTCTGGCGATGGAGGACAGCCCCGTTTATCTGCCGGGATTTTTTCAAATTGTTTCGGCGGTCATGAAGGATGTGCCTAAGATCGAGGAAGCATTTCGGAGCGGCAAAGGCCTCGGCTGGCACGAGCACGACCACGATCTCTTCCATGGCACCGAGCGCTTCTTTCGGCCGAACTATCGAGCGCATCTGATCGGCGAGTGGATTCCAGCGCTTGAGGGTGTCGAGGCGAAGTTGAAAGCGGGCGCGCGCGTTGCCGATGTGGGCTGCGGACTCGGCACCTCGACGATTCTGATGGCGCAAGCGTACCCGAAGTCAACTTTCATCGGCTTCGATTATCACGATCGCTCGATTGAGCTTGCGCGGGAAGCGGCAGCGCGTGCCGGCGTCAGCGACCGCGTGAAATTCGAGATCGCGGCGGCGAAAAATTTCCCCGGCAAAGACTACGATTTCGTCGCGTTTTTCGATTGCCTGCACGACATGGGCGATCCGGAAGGCGCATCGCGCCACGTCTTGCAATCGCTCGGCCGCGACGGCGTGTGGATGATCGTCGAGCCATTCGCGAACGACCGGCTCGAAGACAATCTCAATCCGATCGGCCGCGTCTTCTATTCCGCGTCAACGACGCTTTGCACTCCGGCGTCACTCTCGCAGGAAGTTGGACTGGCGCTCGGCGCGCAGGCTGGCGAAGCGCGGCTCACCGGCGTTCTCAAGGCGGCGGGCTTCAAGCGCGTTCGCAAAGCTGCACAGACGCCGTTCAACATCGTTCTCGAAGCGCGGCCTTAGCGCGGGCGACGCTGTGCTCGGGACGCGCGGCGCGCGAACGTGAAATCGGTATCAGCGAACGCAAAATCAATTGTCGCGTCGCACCGAAAAAACTTTTTTCAGCACTCCCTCCGCCGCGCCTTGAAGCTGCGCCTGAAATCGCCCAGCGGCGCGCCGCGCCTGTTCGAGCATCGACGGATCGAGAAGCAGCCCGCAGCGGTCCACGAACGGTCCCGAGGTAATATTCCTCGTGCTGCCTCCTGACCGCTCTCCGCCCGCGCGCGATCTCGTCGCTTCGTACAAGTCGTAGTCGCGCGCGAATTCACCCGATTCCTCTTCACTCCACCGGAGCGCGCGGCCGAGCGCCACGATAAACTCTTCGCGAAATAAATCCAGCACGGCGGCGTGAGCCGCAAGTTCGCGCCCCGTCATCGCCTTGGGCCGCGCGGCCGGGCTTTTCTTGCGCGTGCCTCTAGCGCCACGCTTGCCCGGAGCTTTGCGGGCTTTCTTCTTGGGCGCCGCGCCGGCCGGCATCCCGAGGCCTAAGCGGCGCGGCAACGCTTCGTCCACGTGCGTTACCATCGCGAGCAGCGCTTCCCGCCGGACAGACGCCATCAGGTCACGATAGAGCTCCGGTTGCGTGATGACGCCCGCGCGATTCTGATCCTTCGCGTAGGATTGGAGGAAGCGCGACACCAGCGCCTCGCGATCAAGCGTTGCGAGCAGTTGATATGCCGTCTCTTGCGCGCGAACCACAATCTGACGTGGGGTGAATCGCATGGCGAAAATCCTAGCTGTACGCGATTCGCGCCACCCGCGCAAGAAATTTTCCCAATCGAGTTTCAGCAGGCTGAATGGGCAAAAAAAAAGGGCGGGTCTGAGACCCGCCCCGACGAAAAATGCTTCCACGAACAGTAGTGATCAGTGGACCGGAGGAACAGCTGGGCCGACTTCGCCGCGGCGGCCGCCGCCGGTGAGAGGCCGAATGGGCTTCTCGATTTTGCCGATGGCAATTTCGATGGCCTGTTCGACGGTGCGAACGAAGTGGATCGTCAGCCCTTCGAGCATTTCAGGCGTCAAATCCTCCTTCAAGTTCGGCTCGTTCTCCGACGGCAGAATCACTTCGCGGATCCCGGCGCGCTTGGCACCGAGCACCTTTTCCTTCACGCCGCCAATCGGCAGAACGATCCCAGTAAGCGAGATTTCTCCCGTCATCGCCACCCGCGGCCGGACTGGCTGCCCGCTGAGCAAGCTGACGAGTGCGGTGACCATCGCCGCGCCCGCCGACGGGCCGTCCTTCGGAATTGCGCCCGACGGAACGTGGATGTGAAGGTCCGACTTGCGGAAGAAGTCGGGATCGATTCCGTATTCTTCAGCATGAGCGCGGACCCAACTCAACGCGGCGCGCATGGATTCCTGCATCACCTCGCCGAGATGGCCGGTCATCGTGAATTGCTTGCCGCCCCGCATTGACGTCGCTTCGATGAAGACGATGTCTCCACCGACTGGTGTCCACACGAGGCCGACAGAAACGCCGGGTTTCTGAACGCGTTCCTCAACTTCCTTCTCAAGCCGGAATTTCGGAACGCCGAGCGTGGCGTGCACCACTTCGGGCGTAACGATTTGCTTCTCCAACTTGCCCTCGGCGATGCGCCGCGCCTGTTTGCGAATCAAGTTCGCGATCTCGCGTTCGAGATTGCGGACGCCCGCCTCACGCGTGTAACTGTGAATGATCTCGCGCAAGGCTTCGTCGGAAAACTCGATTTGGTCGCCGAGCTTCAATCCGTGCTCCGTCGTCTGGCGCGGAATCAGGAAGCGCTTGGCGATATGGATTTTCTCTTCCTCGGTGTAGCCGGGAAGCTCGATGATTTCCATACGATCGCGCAAGGGTTCCGGAATCGGATCCATCCAGTTGGCCGTCGCGATGAAGATGACTTTCGAGAGATCGAACGGAACGTCGAGATAGTGATCGCGGAACGTCGAGTTCTGTTCCGGGTCGAGCACTTCCATCAACGCCGCCGCTGGATCGCCCCGGAAATCGCGGCCGAGCTTGTCCACCTCGTCGAGCATTAGGACCGGGTCCATCGTCTCGGCGCGACGAATGTTCTGAATCACCTGTCCGGGCAGAGCGCCGATGTAAGTCCGGCGATGGCCGCGGATTTCGGCTTCGTCGTGCATGCCGCCGAGCGACACGCGGACAAATTTCCGTCCCATGGCTCGCGCGATGGATTTGCCGAGAGATGTCTTGCCGACGCCTGGAGGACCGACGAAGCAAAGAATCGGACCTTTCATTCCCGGCTGAAGCTTTTTCACCGCGAGATAGTCGAGAATGCGCTGCTTCACCTTTTCGAGATCGTAGTGATCTTCGTTCAGGATCGTCTCGGCCTTCGCGATATCAATGTCTTCCGTGCCGGAAGTCTTGTTCCAGGGAAGCGAGGTCATCCATTCGAGGTACGTCCTCGCAACCATGTACTCGGCTGAAGCTGGTGTCATGCGCGCGAGACGCTTCAGTTCGCGCTCGCACTCTTTCTTGGCCTCGGCGGGCATGCCCGAGGCTTCGACTTTGTTGCGAAGCTCATCTACCTCGGCTTGCGAATCGTCGCCATCGCCAAGTTCCTTCTGAATTGCCTTCATTTGTTCGCGGAGCAGAAATTCGCGCTGGCCTTGATTGACTTGCTCCTGCACCTGCTCCGAAATCTTGTTTCGAAGCTCGAGAACTTCGCGTTCCTTGGCCAACTCGCGAATAAGAATCTCGAGGCGGCTGCGAACACTTGAAGTTTCGAGCAGCTCCTGGCGCAACATCGTCGAAAGCGACGGCAGCGTCCCAGCGATGAAATCAGCGAGGCGTCCCGGCGAATCAATCGTCGACACGACATTCTGCAAATCGTCGGAGAGCTGCGGCGAACGAGCCACGACATCGCGGAAGAGTTCCTGCGCATTGCGAACGAGCGCAGTCAATTCCGAGTCGAGTTGAGTTTCGAGATCGGGCTGCTGTTCGACCTTGGCGCGCAAGAATGGCTTGATGCCGAGAATCTCCTCGACGCGAATGCGGTGCAAGCCTTCGAGGAAAGCAACAACATTCCCGTTGGGCATTCGAACCATTTTGTGGACGCGCGCGGCGGTTCCCATGCTGTGCAGATCGCTGCCGCCCGGGTCTTCGATCCGCGGGTCGAGCTGCGCTACCACGCCCAGAACCTTTTCGGTGCCTTCAAGAGCATCGAGAAGGGCGAGGGAGCTTTCCCGGCCTACCGTCAGAGGCATCAGCGCGCCTGGAAAGAGCACGGTGTCCCGGACTGGAAGGATAGGAAGATCTTGTGGATCAAATTTGGTTGTCACAATGTCCCCCTTGCATTACCACCTTTAACACATATCGGCTGACAAAAGATTAGATGCAGCTGTGGGCAAATCGATTGCGGTGGTTCACTGACGCTATAAACAAGGCTTAGTCTAAGGCACTAAGGATTGTGTGTCAATAGCCTAAGCAGTTGATGATAATGGACTTAAAATGTAGACGCCGAGCCTACAGTGCGTCTTGGGCGTTCCAAGAGGTGCTAAAACTGGCCTATTGGCCGGTTATCCCTTCAGATACTCGCGCCGAATGAGTTCCAAAGCATCCTTGCGGCTGCCGACCCGCCCCTCCAATTGGGCGTCCTCGACGTTTCGAAGGATTTCCTTGAACGCAGGGCCCGGATTTAGCCCCAGAGCCTTGAGATCGTCCCCGGTGACGAGCCTGGCCGGTCGGACTTCCTCAGGCGGCGTCTCGGCAAGGAACCGGCGAACGAAATCGTAGATTTCGAGTTGGCGGTGGCTCGAAAGGCAATCCATCCGATGTAGCTCGAGGTGCTCGTCGAATTTTGGCAGGCGCACGAAGCGCTTCAGCGTGGATGGGCGCATCTGCGGCACGTCCTTGAGCCGAAGATGATTCGCGACGAGCGCGACGACCTGGTCGGTGTCCTCGTTGGGAAAGTGAAGGCGCCGTGCGATCACACCGGCCATTGTCGCGCCTACCTCGACGTGGCCATCAAAGCGGATGCGGCCTTCGGGTCCGGCCGGCGGTGCGAACGTAGGTGGCTTGCCAACATCATGGAGCAGGGCCCCCCAGGCAAGCGTCGGCGAAACTCCGGCGGGCAACATTTCGAGAATCATACGCGTGTGAATCCAAACATCCCCTTCCGGATGAAACTGCGGCGGCTGCTCGACGCCCTTCATGCGCGAAACTTCGGGCAGAATTTCGCGGAGGAGTCCCGTTTCATCGAGGAGCTCGAAGCCACGCCGCGCTGCGCCTTCGGTGAGGATTTTGGTGAGCTCGTCACGCTGGCGTTCCGCGGATACGGCATGAATTTTGGGTGCGAGCTTGATGATTGCGGCGAGGGTGTGCGGCTCGATCGCAAAACCGAAGCGCGCGGAAAAGCGCACCGCGCGAATCATCCGCAGTTTATCTTCGCGGAAACGCGTTTCCGGATCGCCGATCGCGCGAATGATTTTCGCGCGCAGATCGGCGCGGCCGCCGACGTAGTCGAGAACTTCGCCGGAGACGGGATCGAGCAACAGGCCGTTGATCGTGAAATCGCGGCGGAAGACATCTTCGCGTGCGGAGGATGCATAGACGACGCTGTCCGGGTGGCGGCCGTCGGAATAGCTGACGTCGGAGCGAAACGTCGCGACCTCGACTTCCGCACTGTCTTCGACCACAAGAATCACGCCGAACTGAGCGCCGATGGCCAGGCTTTCGGGAAAAAGTTCCTGTACGCGTTCTGGCCGGGCATCGGTCGAGACATCGTAATCTTCCGGCTCGCGTCCGAGTTCGAGATCGCGCACACAACCGCCGGCGAGAAAGGCCTGATAACCGGCCTCGCGCAACTTGCGGCAAATCTTGTCGGCCAATTCGCGCGGCGTCATGCGCCGATTATGCGGGAAACAAGCATGTTGCACCAACAGTTCGCGGTGGCGCGGCCTATTCGTCGCGTTTCGGTTTGTCGACCGAGCCACCGAGTTGGAGTTTGCTGAAGCCGAAGCGGTCGCGCAGGCGATCGGCGGTGCGCGCGAGGCGTTCGAGTTTGGTTTTCTGCTCGGCATCAAGCAAGCTGAGTTGCCGCGTATCAGCCGATAGCGATTCGAGCGAGATTCCGATTAGCCGCAACATTGCGCGGCCATCCCAATTCTGCGCGAAAAGATTTTTTGCGATTCCGAGTATCGTACCGTCGAGATCGGTTGACTCAGGCAGTGTTTTGCTGCGCGTCACGGTGCGAAAATTCGCGTATCGAATCGTGAGGCTGATCGTGCGCGCGTAGAGGCCGGAATCGCGCAGGCGTTTCGCCGCCTTCTGCGTGAGATAGCTTAGGGTTGTTTCGAGCCGCGCGCGATCGTTTGTGTCCGACCCGAAAGTCTGATTGTGCGAAATGGATTTCGGCTCAGCATCCACGAAAAACTCGTACGAATCCTGGCCGAGTGATTTGCGATAGAGTGCGGATCCCCACCGGCCAAACGATTCTTCCAGCTTTTCGCGAGGAACGGCGGCGAGTTGGCCAACAGTACGAATCTCGAGCGCATTGAGCGCGCCTTCCGTAACTTTTCCGATGCCTGGAATTTTGCGCACGTCAAGCGGCGCGAGAAACGCAGCTTCGATGCCGGGCGGAACCCAGACAAGTCCCTGCGGCTTTGCCTGCTCGGACGCGACCTTGGCAACAAGCCGCGTGGATGCGAGACCTCCCGAGCACGGCAAGCCGGTTGTGCGGCGAATGTCGCGCAAGAGTTGATCGGCGGCGACGAGCGGCGGGCCGTGCAGTCGCTCCGTGCCCGCGAAATCGAGATACGCCTCATCCACCGACGCCATTTCGACGACGGGCGAATATTTCGCGAGGATCGTTGCGATGCGATCGCTCCACTCGCCGTAAAGTTCGGGGCGATTATCGAGGAAGATTGCATGAGGGCAGAGCTGGCCAGCAGTGCGCAGCGGCATCGCGGAGTGAATTCCGAAGCGCCGCGCTTCATAGCTTGCGGACGTGACTACGCCCCGCTGATCTTTTTTGCCGCCGACGACAACGGGAGAACCGCGCAACTCGGGTCGCGAAAGCAACTCCACGGAAACGAAGAACGCGTCCATATCAACGTGAAGTATCGGCGTGGCGGAACTTGCGGAGGCAGTGGAAGCGAGAATGCCAGCGCGCGATTCCGCATCCGGCGGCGTGTGCTTCGCGCGGAATTTTGCAAGCTTCGGCATGGCGGGCTTCTCGAAAAATATACACCAGGTCGCAGATGCTCCTAACGATGTTCGGCTGAGATCACGCGAGGAATTCCGGCGAGGTCATTCGTCACATGAATATCGGACCAATCGCCGGATTCGAGCCATTCGTGAACGGGCGCAAGCGAATTGTGGCCGAGTTCGAGAATCAGAAGCCCGCCCTGCCGGAGTGCGGCGGACGCCTCGCGAATCAGAGGAGCATAAACGGCGAGTCCATCATCACCAGCGAACAACGCGATTTTGGGTTCGTGAGCGCGGACTTCGCGTTGCAGCGCGGGCGCATCGGCGATGCCAATGTACGGCGGATTGCTGACAATCGCGTCGAAGCGTTGAGCCTCGCCCGCAAAAGCGTCGAGAAGATTCGTTTCGGCAAAATGGATTCGCGCGGAGAAGCCGTGACGCGCGGCGTTGCGCTGCGCGACTTCGAGGGCTCCGGCGGAAATATCCGTCGCGAAGATTTGGGCCATGGGCAACTCACTTGCGAGCGCAACGGCGATGCAGCCTGAACCGGTTCCAACATCGGCGATGCGAAGCGGCTCGCTCTTGCGCGCCGGGCCCAGGCGGTCAAGCGCGACTTCAATAATGTGCTCCGTCTCAGGCCGCGGAATCAGAACTGCCGGCGTCACTTCGAATTCGAGCCCCCAAAATTCCTGCTTGCCGGTGAGATATTGCGATGGGACGCCAGAAGCGCGCTGCGCCACTAACTCGAAGTATTTCTCGGCGCCTGCAAGATCGAGTTCAAATTCCGGATGCGCATACATCCACGCACGATCGCGGCCCAGCGTATCTATCAACAGCAACTCGGCGGCAAGCGCATGCGACGGCACATTCGCGGCGCTGAGCCGGGCCATGGCATCTTTCAGCGCGCTTCGAATATCCATCGCTGCCCCGTCATTGCATTGGAAAACGCCGAATTCGAAACGTCCGCTTCATGGGATCTTAGGATTCGTCCAGCTCCTGCCTGAGCCGCTCGGATTCGAAATGGGTAACGAGTTGGTCCACGATGGGTCCAAGCTTTCCATCCATCACTTCGGTGAGCTGGTGGAGCGTCAGCCCAATGCGATGATCGCTGACGCGGTTCTGCGGGAAATTGTACGTGCGAATTTTCTCGGAGCGGTCGCCGGTCTTGATCTGGCCGCGGCGCTCGGCGGCAATCTGCGCGTGCTGCTTTTCCACCTCCATCTCATAGAGGCGCGCGCGAAGAACGCGCATGGCCTTGGCGCGATTTTTGATCTGCGATTTTTCGTCCTGTTGTGAAACCACAAGGCCCGAAGGAATATGCGTGATGCGCACGGCGGAGTACGTCGTGTTCACGGATTGGCCGCCCGGACCGGACGAGCAGAACGTGTCAATTCGGAGATCCTTCGCTTCAATTTTGATGTCAATTTCGTCGGCTTCAGGAAGCACGGCAACCGTCGCGGCAGAAGTATGAATGCGGCCCTGCTGTTCGGTGGCCGGCACGCGCTGGACGCGGTGAACGCCGCTCTCATATTTCAGCTTCGAATAAACTTTTTTGCCTTGAATCGCGGCGATGACTTCCTTCATGCCGCCGACGGACGATGGCGAACTTTCGAGAACTTCCACGCGCCAGCCCTGCGATTCGGCGTAGCGCGAGTACATGCGAAAAAGCTCGCCGGCGAAAAGCGAGGCTTCGTCTCCGCCCGTGCCGGCGCGAATTTCGACGAGGACGTTCTTATCGTCGAGCGGGTCCCTCGGCAGGAGCAGCAATTTCAACTCCAGTTCGACCTTCTGCAACCGCTCTTCGAGCGAGTGCTCCTCGTCGTGCGCCATCTGCTTCATTTCAGGATCGTCGGTTTCAACGAGCATCTGTCGCGTGCCAGTGAGATTTTTCTCAATCTCCTTCCACTCGCGGTACTTCGCAACAACGGCGGCGAGGTCGGCGTGCGTCCTGGCGAGCTTCTGGTAACGCGAAGAATCGGAGAGCACGTCAGGCGATGAAAGCTGCTGCGTCAACTCCTCGTACTTCGCCTCAATTTGATCCAGCTTTTGAAACAACTTGCCGTCGGACATGGCGGAACCTCGGAAATGCGGAAAATAGAAAATGGAAAAGAGAAATTAGAAAAGGGACCAGCGAATTCGGACGCCGGAGCTCCGGCGCGACGTGTGCGAGCTAATAAAACGAGGTGGTCATCGCGGACTGCCTGATTTGAGAATAGTCGCAAAGCGACGAGCTGTCAAATTACGCGGTTTCGTTGTTGTTTAGCTTAAGGTTGAGCGCCATCTGAAGCGTTTAATGTTCCGTTCTCAGGCTGGGTGCGACGCGTGTAAATGGCAACTGGGGTGAAAATGGGGATAAGTATTGGAATGACCGCGCACCACAGCTGGGGCTTCGCTATGAGTAAGCTAGCCGCAACGTCGATCGCGGCCACCAAACAGATGAGGATGGCCATTCTTAGCGCGCAAGAACGAGTCGACCGTAGCTCCATTCGGATTTATCCTCGCAGCGCCGGATTGTATATGATTCTGACTCCATGCCGCCAGTAGCGCGGCGATAGATGATTGTTCCATGATTTCCGGGCCTTCTTTGATAGCGCAGTAATGAAAGGGAGCATTTCAAACTGAACGTGTACTACGATACGCCGCGAAGATGAGCGATTCCGCACAAATTAACGAAAACGCAACCCCGGCTGCGAACCACGACGCGGATTTCCTGCTTGGATTTTGGTATCCCGCGATGCGCGGCAATCAGCTAAATCGCCGCCAGATGCAGACGGCACTGCTGCTCGAAATCCCGCTCGTCATAGGGCGCGACGCGCAGGGCAAACCCTTCGCGATGCGCGACGCCTGCCCGCATCGCGGAATGCCGCTTTCGTTCGGGCGGCTTGATGCCGCCAGCGTTGAATGCAGCTATCACGGCTGGCAATTCGACGTGCACTCAGGCCAGTGCGCGGTAATTCCCTCGCTGACGGCTGATTCCAAATTGAAATGCGACCGCATCTTCGCGGATGCGTTTCCGTGCGCCGAGCGTGACGCCTACATCTGGGTTTATTTCCCGGATGGCGATCTTCGCACGCCGCGAAGCGATGCGATCCCGCCTGCGCCGGACCTTCCGAAATTCGGCGAGCGCTTCCGGATGGCGCACTTTGCGGCGGAAATGCCGGTGAGCGTGGACAACGGCATCATCGGACTGATGGACCCTGCGCACGGGCCGTTCGTGCATCAGTCTTGGTGGTGGCGCAGCCGCCACAGCATTCACGACAAGCAAAAAGCTTTCGAGCCGATTCCGAATGGCTTTCGCATGAGCGCGCACACGCCATCGTCCAACAGCGCGCCGTACAAATTGCTAAAGGCGCTCTACGGCGCGCCCGTGACGACGACCATTGATTTCGTCTTGCCAAACATGCGCTTCGAACAAATTCAATGCGGGAAGGCGTGGTTTTCGAGCCGCGCGACCGTCACCCCAATTCGCCGCGATCGCTGCCGGCTGGATTTTTGCGCCGCGTGGAATGTGGCGCCGTGGGGAGCGATGATCGGAGTGGGATTGAACCTGTTCGGGCCGCGCTTCATTCATCAAGATACGGAGACGATGACGCGGCAATCGATCGGCCTGAAACACGCCCCAAAGCTGATGCTGATTGACGACGCCGACCGCCCCGCGAAATGGTATTTCGCGCTCAAAGCAGCGTACCTCGAATCGAAGCGCACGGGCGCGCCGATGATCCACCCAATAGAAGGCCCTGTTGTTCTGCGCTGGCGCTCGTAGCCCGCGCGGTGCTCGCATTATTCCGCGAAATGCAATATCGCAGCAGCCATGTCGTCATGCTGCTCTTCGCCGCTCATCGATTGCTCGACCGAGTTAAAAATGGAATCCAGGAGTTCTGCGGGAGAGCTCGTGGCGTGCCCTCTGCAGTGGTCGACGAGATGTTCGACGCCAACCCTGTTTGGGTCCTTCAGTTTCGCTTCCACAATTCCATCGGTCATGAAGATCACCGAATCGCCCGGCTCGATTTTCAGCGTCGAGGTTTCGTATCGCGTGTCAGCGAACAATCCCGGCGGGAGGCCCATGAGCCGCAGATTCCGGCAGCCCCTGGCGGAAAGATGGAGCGGCCCGTGCATTCCTGCGCTCGAGATGCGCATTTCCCGGGTACGCGGATCGAACACTGCGTAGAGCATGGCCGCGTATCGCGACGCGATCGAGCGTGCGCAAAGCCTCTTATTGAGCAATGCAAGCACGGCAGAAGGTGGCTGCCCCGTTTTATGCACGCCGCGAAGAGTTCCGACTACGAGGGCGGCATAAAGCGCAGCCGGAAGTCCTTTCCCCGCGACGTCGCCGAGATATATGCCAACGGTATCGTCGCTCAGCGCGAAATAATCCAGAAAGTCGCCGCCGACTTCGTGCATCGAACGCAACCGGTGAGCGAATGTGATTTTCCCGATTTGGAGAAACTCCGCCGGGAGCATTGCGCTCTGGAGCGTGCGGGCTTCGTCAAGTTCCTGTTCGCGGAGAATTTCGAGCGTGGTTAAGCCGCGCTCGGGGCTGATGAGCGGCATATTATTTTCCGGAAAGCGAGATTCGAAAGCGGAAGGGGGATACGCAAGCCATTCTAGCAGCAAATGGACCTACGCACTCGATAATCAATCAATGATAAATCAATCCACGATGAATCAATCCGTGATGCCGCTTAGGAATGGATAATGGTCCGCCGCGCCCATGAAGAAAAGCATCGGAAACGACAGCCAGAACGCCGTTCGCGCAGCGAAGTTCGACCAGGCGCGCAGGCGCTCGGCTTCCGCTGGCATCGGCGTTCCATCCTTCGCATTCGCGCGCGTCCACGCGATCAGCCGCTTCTGCACGCGCCATACGACTCCCCACACATTTAAAAGCATCACGAGGCCAAGCCCGCCGCCGACGCTGATCGAGAGGTGGCTGTTCGACGATTGCGGGCTGCTATTGAGATCGAGGACGATCCACGAGGCAGCGATAACGACAGCGGCGATCAGAGCGGCGCGCAGCCAGCGAAGCTCGACGACGCCTTTCCACGGCATCTGCAGCGGATAGATGAAAACGTACGCGACGATCCAAACGAGAAACCACTCGCCAAGCCAGCGCCATTGCATCGCAGGATTGCCAAGATTCGTCGCGTCGGCTTTCAAAATAATCATGAAGTAGCGGATGCCGAAGAGCACGGTCAGCACCGCCGACCAGCGGAACCACCACATCGCGCGTGACATGATCACCGGGAACACTTTGCCGCGGCTGGCTGCGTCAATTTCCTTCATCGAGGGCGTGCCCACCAGATTGAAGAAGTAGAGCAGGCCGATCCACATGAATCCGGCGATGAAATGGAACCAGCGAAGAAAGATTTCCTCGGTGGCCGTTCCGCCGGTGGGAAACGAGATGTGCGGCCCGAGGTACAAGATCGCCAAAATCAAGAATCCTCGCATTTGTGCTCCATCCATCGAGGTGAATTATTTCGAGAATTGCTCACAACGAACCGATCCTTGTCGCGAGCCACGTTAGCGAGTAGCGGCGTGAGTGTCAATCAACGCGGTTGAGCCGATCGAGCGCCCACTGCGCGTGCTCGGCGATCGTTGAATCGCCTGAAGCCACAAGACGCTCGAGTGTGGCCGCGATGCTCGCGTGTTGCTCTGATTCGCGCGAAACCTTTGCGTTTCCGAGAGCGATGCATGCATTGCGCACCAACCCGCGCCACTTCGTTCGCTTCACCGCGCTGCCGCGAAATATTTCGCTGAACTCCCCGGCAGTCAGGGCTGCGAGAGTTTCCAGCATGGGAGCGAAGAGCGACCCATCCCCGTCATTGCCCCGACGATCATCCGGAACATCGCTCAGCGCATCGTGGGGCAACGGCAACGCGCGCGGCAAAAAATTCGCGAGGTGTGCGGCAGGCGCGTTGCGATTCCAGGGGCAAACATCCTGGCAAATATCGCAGCCGAAGACCATGCGTCCCATCGCGTTCCGAAATTCCTCCGGAATGGCGGCGCGCAGCTCGATGGTTAGATAAGAAATACAGCGGCGCGCGTCGAGAATGTACGGTTCTACGATCGCGCCCGTGGGGCAGGCATCAATGCACACACGGCAATTTCCGCAGAGGTCGGCAGGCAGTGATTCGCCTGCGTGCATCGTTGGCGCGAGATCGAGACTCGTAACAATCACGCCCAGAAAAAGCCACGAGCCGAGCTGCTCGTTGATGAGCATCGTGTTCTTCGCGAGCCAGCCGAGTCCGGCGTGATGCGCGGCGATTCGCTCGACGATCGGGCCGGTATCCACATAGGCGCGCGCCACGAAGGGCTCCGCAAATTCTCCGCGCATCCGAGCGAGCAGCGCGTTGAGCTTCGCGCCGAGGATTTCGTGATAGTCGTCGCCCCACGCGTAGCGGGAAATCCAGCCGCGCGGCCGATCGCCGGCCGCCGACGAGGGGACTTCAGTCGAGTATGGTTGCTCGGTGCGGTAGTTCAGCGCGCAGACGATGACGCTGCGCGCGCCATCGAGAACTTGCGCCGGATCGCTGCGTCGCGGATCGTGCAGATACTTCATTTCGCCCGCATAGCCGCGCGCCAGCCACTCCGGTAGTCGCTCCAGCTCTTCGAACTTCGCCGTCGGCGCCACGCCGCAGAGATCGAAGCCAATCCCTCGCGCCTTGCTGACGATCCATGCTGTTCGTTCTTCAGCGTTCACGACAACATCATGATGCACGAAATCGCGCAATCCGGCACGGGGGCGACGAATTCCGCGTCGCGCGGCAGCCCGGACCTCAGCCGCGACCAATAGAAATGCACACTTGCTGGCTTCACAGCGGCTTCGGCGATACAATCGGCGCTCATGGCGAATTGGCGGCAAATACAAGGACGCATCCGGCGCGCGAAGAGCAGCGCCGACGCCCCGACGAAACTCGCCGAACTTTACGCGAAGACGCGCGACGCGATGGTGGCGTTCGAACTCGGCGCCGTCGAGGAAAAAGCCGCGCACAACGACGAAGCCATCCGCTGGTACACGACGGCGATCGAGCGATTCCGCCGCGCCGACTGGAAGAAAAAAGCGGCCGAAGCGCTCGATAGATTGGGCGCACCGATCCCGGCGGGCGCGTTGACGGCATCGGCGGCAGCCTCAGTCGCTGGCGGACCTCCGACGGACGAACAAGACTCCGCATTACCAGAATCGGCCGCTGGGGAGCCGGAAGCGCCCGAAGAAACGCCGGAAGAGGCAGAGGCCGAAATATCCGTTTCATCAGAAGTTCACGCTGTAGAATCCGCGCCGGGCACGACACCGGCAAACAGCAGCACCGACGCACTCCACAAGCGCCGGCGTCGTGGACGCCGAGGCGGCCGCGGAAGACATCGTCGCGGAGGCTCGGCAAGTTCGGCGACGCCGGCGGTTCCGGCTCAACGATTTGTTTCGAGAGAGACGCCTGCTCCGCCCGAAGGCCCGAGCGCACCGGATTCCGGAACGCTTCGCGCCCGAAGCGGCGAAGAATCCGTGAGGTCAGCGGCTTATAACGCCCCTCCGCCGCGCAGTTCGTGGCCCACGGAGGAAGCCCCCACGCTGCCTTCCGAGCGCATCGCGCATGGCCGCGGCGGCGAGCCCGCCATCGCATCGCGTCTCGCGCACCTTGAATCGATGCTGCGCCGGATGCTCGGAAGCCAACTCCACAAGCTAGATGAGGCGGACGAGGCGCCGGCGGGACCGGGCGTTTTCCTGCTATCAGATTCCGATCTGGTGACCTCGTACTACATCGAGGCGTGCAAGACTCTTCGTGTAGGCATAGGACAGCTTCTCCGCGGAGTGCGCGGCGGCCGCGCGCAATCCGGCGGTTCGCTCCGAACGCGCCTCGCGGAACATCTCGAAATCAGCGAATCGAAAGTATCGGATTATTTGAAGAAGCATTGCGTCGTCCGTTGGATTCAACTCGACGACGAAGCCTCGAACCTCGCCCATTTCGCCATCGGCGTTCTTCGCACGCCACTCAACGCCGAATAATGCTCCCCCCGCAACTCAACTACAGAACTGGGGTACCAAGGGGTACCCGAGCAGAGATCAACGCTCCGCCCAAGACCCATTTATGCCGTTTAACCCCCATTAAGCCCCTTTGGGCACTTCCGGCTAGACGCACCTCCTGCTAAGCGGCAAACTCTGCTAACGTAAGCCTTTAGGGGCTAGTGTGCTTTTGGGGCGGCCCGCTTGGTTTTGAAGTTCCGAGCGGCGCCAGTGGGCAACGAGACGTCGCCTAAGGGGCGTCATCTAAGCAGCAAGGGGAGTCTGATTATTATGGCCGGATCTAAAAGAATTGCTAGGACGTTTGACTGGGTCGTCTGCAAGGCAGCGGGCGCAACGTTTAACTCCATCCAGTTCTTCAATAAGTACAAACCGAACCCTTCCTTCACACCGAAGTGGTCCGAGAAGCCGCTGCTGAAGTCCTACGAAAAGAGCAAGCCGACACTCGGCTGGCCGCGCACGACAGACTCGCTCTGTCCGGGCTGCGTTTCGGAAGCGCGCGAAGCCATTTTCAGCGGCAAGAAAGATTGGACCGATCTCGTTAATGAGAAGGTCGGTGAGATCAAAGCGCAGATCATCGAGCGCGACGGGCAAGTCTGGATGGTAAAGGAATGCCCGCAGCACGGCCGCTGCGAAGACCTGATGGCCGTCGACGCAAAGTTCCTCGAGTGGATCGAGAAGAATTTCCCGGGCCGCGACATTCCCGCGCACAACGACGAAGGGTTGCACCGCCACGGCAGCAGCACGGTCCGCTATGGCCGCGGCTCCGTCCTCACGGTTGACCTCACGAACCGTTGCAACATGATGTGCGATCCCTGCTTCATGGACGCGAACCAGGTTGGCTACGTCCACGAATTGAGCTGGGAGGAAATTCAGGAAATTCTCGACAATGCGCTGAAAATCAAGCCGCGGCGCCAGATGTCCGTTCAATTCTCAGGCGGCGAGCCCACGATGCACCCTTACTTCCTCGACGCAGTCCGTTACGCGCGCAAGGTTGGTTACAACAGCGTGCAGGCCGCGACGAACGGCATCGAGTTCGCCAAGAATAAAGATTTCTGCCGCAAGGCCTTCGAAGCCGGCATGCGCTACGCCTACCTGCAATTCGACGGAATCGGCAACGATGCGAACAGCCACCGTCAGGTGGGCAATCTCTTCGACGTGAAGCTCCGCGCCATCGAAAACATGCACGAAGCCGGAATCGAAATCGTGCTGGTCACGACGATCGTCAACAACGTGAACAACGATCAGGTGGGACCGATCGTCAAGTTCGCGATGGAAAATCCTAAGAAAATTTCGTTCGTGTCGTTCCAGCCGGTTTCGTTTACCGGACGCGACGAAGAAATCACGCCGGAACGCCGCATGCGCCAGCGCTACACGCTCTCTCACTTGGCCAAGGACGTCAGCAATCAAGTGGGCAAGATTGAGCCGACGCGCGATTGGTTCCCGATTTCGCTCGTCAGCGCATTCGCCGGCTATTCCGATCTCGTTCACGGGCCGGATTCGCAGTGGGGCTCGCTCAGTTGCGGATGCCATCCGAATTGCGGCGTCGGCACGGCCGTGATGATCAACAAGGAAACCAAAGAGTGGGCGCCAGTTCCGCGCTTCCTCAATACGCCGCAGCTTGTGAAGGACGTGAATTCCATCACGGACGCGGCGCGCGGTAAGAATTTCTCGAATTTCATGATGGCGATGGCGCTGCTCAAGAATTATCAGCCGTTCCATGCGCCGAAGGGATTGGCGCTCTACGATCTCTTCAAGAAATTCGATAAGACCTGGGCGCTCACGAAGGATGCCGATAAGAAGTACGGCAAAACAAGTCCGGAGCGCACCTTCGAAGACGCCATGAGGCGCCGCAAGGAAGATCCGTGGAATTTCCTCTTCATCGCCGGCATGTGGTTCCAGGATCTTTTCAACTACGATTTCCGCCGCACCGAAATGTGCATCATCCCGTACGCGACGCAGCAAGGTGAAATTTCTTTCTGCGCGTACAATACGGGCATCGGCTGGCGGAAGATCATCGAGAATATGTACAAGAACGCGACGGTCGCGCAGTGGTACAAGACCCACGGCAAGCACGAAATTTACGCCAAGGGCAAGAAAGTCGATCTCAATAGCTACGAGCACTCGCTGAGAATCGACGAGGACGACGCCACGCGTATTCGTCATCTCGAACACGACATTCCGCAGACAGCGGCCGAGGAAGACCGCATTCGCCGTCGCCAGGCCACGGAAGAAGCGGCCAAGGTTCGCAAGATTTACGAAGAACTCGTGCTGAAGAAGCAGCCGGAGACTGTCATTCAGATCGGCAGCGTGGCTGCAATCAAAGCTGCCACTCCCACCGTTCAAGTTGGGTTACAATCTATCGCGCCTGCTACGAATGGCAACGGTTACTCGAATGGGAATGGAAACGGCAATGGCAATGGGCACGGCGCTGGCGCCGCGAAGCCCGAAATTGCCGAGACCGTAGCCGGCGACTAGGTATCATAAAGGACGTACACCCGCATACAGATCGCCCCGGTTGACAACAACCGGGGCGATTTGTTTTTGAGCTGTTCGTTCAGGCAGAATAGAAGCGCTGATACATTGGCGAGGACGATATGCCGATATTCGAATATCTCTGCGAGGAATGCGAGACGCGCTACGAGCACATCGTGATGTCGAGCGGCTCCGCGGTCGCCTGCCCTAAATGCGGTAGCCGGAAGCAAGCCGTGCAATTCTCCGTGTTCGCCGCGCCTGCGAACGGCAGCAAGTCCGCCGGCCCTTCAGCGTCCTCCGGATCAAGTTGCGGCTGCACTCCCCGCACCTGCGGCTGCCACTAATCGCAATAACATCCCGCGCTCTCTACCGCGAATAATTCTTCAAGTTCTTCAAGTGTTCAGGAATTCCAATATCCGGCGGAAGCTTTGGATCAGGCACGAACTCTCCGGGCACCAGCTTCAAAGGAAGCACGCCTGCCCAGATCGGAAGCGAGTAATCTTCAGCATCGTCTTTCGGCGGGCCGGTGCGAATTTTCGCGGACACTTCAGTCAGCGGGAGCCGCAGCACGGTGGTTTGTTTCAGCTCCGATTCGCGAATCGGACGAAGCATGTCCCAGCGGTCGCGCACAATGTGCTCGGTGAACGCCTTTAGCGCACGGCTCTTTTCCTCCAGATCTTTTACCTCTTGCGCCTGTCCGAGAATCACCACGGATCGGTAATTCATCGAATGATGAAACGCGGATCGCGCAAGTACGAATCCGTCCACCAGCGTCACTGTCACGCACACTTGAACGCCGCCGGCGAGTGTTCGCAGCATTCGGCTGGCCGCCGAGCCGTGAATGTAGACGGCGTCATCAACGCGCGCGTAACCCGTGGGAATCACAAACGGCTGCCCATCAACGACAAATCCGACGTGGCAGAGAAATCCGGCGTCGAGAATTCGATAAACGGTCTCTGAATCGTAGTGCCCGCGATCGGCAAGGCGCCGCACCTGCGTCCGCGCAGTAGGAGTGAATTCGCTCATACGCGAAGCGTAGATGCGCTTCGCCTCCCACGCAAGAGCCAATCTGGACGGAACCCCGATTTGAGCGCCGGGAATTATCATAGTCGCGCGAAAGAGCAAAAAGCCGGATCGTATCTGCTGATGGAAACCGCGTCGGCAGCCGGCATTTCGGGTAGAATCCGCTGTCCAGCGAGATCACGCGATCGGAGACCGACGGTGGCGCCAAAGTCAGGCATCCTGACAGCAGAAACGTTCAAATTCTTTCGCGAACTCGAGCGGAACAACAACAAGCCGTGGATGGACGCGAATCGCGAGAGATATCGCGAGGCGGTGATCGAGCCATTCAGACAGTTGCTCGAACGCCTCGCGCCGCACGTGCTTGAGCTCGATTCGCGCATATTGATCACTGGCCGCACGAACGAGAATTTTTCGCGCATCAATCGCGACATTCGATTTGCTCGGGACAAAACTCCTTACTATCCGCATTACTATATTTTCCTACGGACGCATGACGCGATTGAACGCGGTGGACCGCAATTTTATGTCGGCGTAACAAAGAATGGGGCGACAGCAGGCTTCCGAAATTATTCCGAAGATCGCGGCAGCGCCCTCGCGCAATATGGCGTCCCGCGCGGCCAGAGCCACCGCGCGTTTCTCGCGCGGCAAAAGAAGCGCCTCGGGCGGAAATTCGATAGCTACTGGTATTCGAGCGAGAAGAAGGATTGGATCAAGCATCCGGGATGGCCGCTGGAGGCAGAGGAGTGGAAAAAGCTGCAAGCTTGGGTGGTGCGACGGAGTTTTTCGAAGGCCGCCGCGGTGCGGCCGAGATTCGTGGATGAAATCGCAAGAGTGTTCCGCGATGTATTTCCGATCTACGCGATTACAGGAATGCCTTCGTGGAAGCCGTGAAATGCGCGTAACCCGCCGCAGCGAACACGCGAAGCCGGTCTCGCATGGGATTCAGCGGAACTTGGATGAATAAAGTTCTCAAGGCCATCGTTTGGATGTGCGTTTCATTGGCAGGCGCCGGTGCGCTTGCGGCCATCGCATTCGAGAGGCGCGAGCCGTTAAATGCCGTATGGTTCGTCGTCGCCGCGGCTGCAACGTACGCCGTTTTCTACCGCTTCTACTCCGCGTTCATCGCCGCGAAAGTCCTGGCGCTTGATGACACGCGCGCGACGCCCGCCGAACGCCTCGACGACGGAAAAGATTTCGTTCCCACGAACAAGTGGGTCCTCATCGGCCACCACTTCGCCGCAATCGCCGGCCCTGGGCCACTCGTGGGTCCGACGCTCGCCGCGCAATTCGGATATATGCCCGGAACGCTCTGGCTGATTCTTGGCGCGGTGCTCGGCGGCTGCGTGCAGGATTTCACGACGCTCTTTTTCTCGATGCGGCGCGATGGAAAATCTCTCGGCCAGATGGCTCGCGAGGAAGTGGGAAGACGAAGCGGCCTGCTCGCGCTACTCGCCGTGCTCGCCATCATGGTGATTCTGCTCGCGGCCGTGGCGCTCATCGTCGTAAAGGCGTTGAAGGATTCGCCCTGGGGCACGTTTACGCTCGCCATGACGATCCCGATTGCCATTCTTATGGGCGTTTATCTGCGACACGTCCGGCCGGGCCGCGTGCTGGAAGCTTCGATCATTGGAGTGACGCTCGTGATGTTCGCCGTCGTCTCCGGCCAGTGGGTCAACGCGTCTCCGGCATGGGCGCAGGCGTTCACGTTCTCAGGTCCCGCGCTGGCAATCGCGATCATCGTCTACGGATTTGCAGCCTCCGCGTTGCCCGTGTGGCTCCTGCTCGCGCCCCGCGATTATCTGAGCGCGTTTATCAAGATCGGCGCAATCCTCGCGCTCGCTCTCGGGATCATCTTCGTGCGGCCAACGCTGCAAATGCCGCCGCTAACGCGTTTCATTGACGGCACTGGTCCCGTCTTCGCCGGCAAAATATTTCCTTTCTGCTTCATCACGATTGCGTGCGGTGCTGTGAGCGGATTTCACGCGCTGATCGCGTCGGGCACAACGCCGAAAATGATCATGCGCGAATCAGATGCCCGCGTGGTTGGTTACGGCGCGATGCTGATGGAATCGTTCGTCGGCGTGATGGCCATGGTCGCGGCCTGCGCGCTTTCTCCCGGCGTCTATTTCGCGATCAATAGCCCTGCGGGCATCGTTGGAAAAACAGCGGAGGCCGCGTCCGCCACGATTCGCTCGTGGGGATTCGCCGTGGATCCGCAGACGATGGCAAATCTGGCGCAGCGCGTCGGGGAGCGCACCCTGCTCGACCGCACCGGCGGCGCTCCATCGCTCGCCGTCGGCATGGCCCAAATCTTCAGCGGCACCATCGGTGGCGATCGTTTGCTGAGCATCTGGTATCACTTCGCCATCATGTTCGAGGCGCTGTTTATTCTCACTGTGCTCGACGCCGGCACGCGCGTCGGCCGCTTCATGGTGCAGGAGCTCGGCGGCCACATCTGGAGGCCGCTCGGCCAGCGCGGATGGCTGCCGGGAATTTTATTGTCGAGCGGCCTTATGTGCGGCGCGTGGGGATACTTTCTGTGGCAGGGCGTGCAGGACCCGCTTGGCGGAATTAATTCTGTCTGGCCGCTTTTCGGAATTGCGAATCAGCTTCTTACGTGCGTGGCACTCGTCGTCGGTACAACGATTTTGCTGAAAATGGGGCGTGTGCGCTGGATCTGGGTAACGCTGCTGCCGATGGTGATGCTGGTATCGGTCACGATGACCGCAAGCTATCAAAAGATTTTCGATGCCAGCCCGCGAGTCGGCTTTCTTTCGCAAGCGCGATTGCTGGCCGGACAAATCGCATCAGGCGCGATTCCGCCTGATCGAATCGCGCAGACGCAACGTTTGATCCTGAATAATCGCCTCGACGCAATCGTCACGGGCGTGCTGGCGGCAATGATATTGATATTGATCGTGGAAGCGATCACGGTGTGGGCGGGAATACTATTCGGCGGCAAAAACCCCGTACTGCACGAATCGGCGTACGTCGCGACACGGTGGGCCGAGGGAGATTGAGACAATCCTCATGAATGCGATGAATTCGATAACGAACGCGGAACCGAATACGCAATCGCCAACAAGGATGAATCCGTTCACGAAACTTTGGTGGTGGCTGCGCCAAATCACAGGCGACGCCGCGTACGAGAATTACCTCGCGCACCGCCGCGTTGCTCCGCAGGAAACCGGCACAACTGCGATGAATCGCGACGAGTTCTACGCCGATTCGCTCCGTCGAAAGTATTCAGGTATAAGCCGCTGCTGCTAAGAGAAACAACGTCGTCGATCCTACGTTCGCCGAAATCGCGCGCCGCCTCTCGTAGGGGCGGGTCTCAGACCCGCCCGGCCTTTCCCTCGCGCCGCCGCAGCGCGCGAAACGGCCGCGGCAAATACATAGCCAGCGCATTTTCATCCGCGTCAACCGCCGGCAGCCGCTCGCTCGAAAATCCGTATCGCAAATCCCAATAGCTGTGCGCCCACGGAAGCAGCGAATCAATCCACAACAGTGATCGCTTGTGATCCTTTACGTGCTGCATCATTTTCACCCGCGACGCTCGAAAGTTCATCAGCACTTTGAGCGGAATATTGTTGTATCCGCCATTAAAATAGTGCGTATAAAAATCCCAGCGCCAGGCCGTGCGTATCACGGACGACACCGTGTCTTGGCGCATGTGATGCGCTCGCGCGCGAGGATCAAAGACAAGTTTGTAACCGGCCCGCAACAGCCGCTCGCACAAATCCACGTCCTCATAATTCGTGCGATAGCGTTCGTTGTACCCGCCAACTTTTGCAACGGCTTCTTTGCGATAGAGCGAGCCGAATCCCCCGAGCCGCTTCGGCGTCGGCCAAACCATTTCAATCCGTTCCTCGCCGAGGTCCTGGCCAAGATGCATCGCGCGCCATTCATCCGCTGGCGTATCCCGAAAATTGTCGAGCAACCTGCCTCCGGAACCAGCCACGCTCGGATCCACCAAAGCCTCAGAAAGCCGCTCCAGCCAATCGCGCTCAACCACCGCATCCGCGTCCATCGCGGCGACAAAATCGCAGCGCGCATTCGCAAACGCCGTGTTCCTCCCGGCGGCCAAGCCCTTGTTGGTCGCATGGCGAATAATTCGAACCGGAAACTTTGAGGCGATTTCGATCGTGCCGTCCCGCGAGCCGTCATCGATGATGAGTATTTCCTCGGGCGGAAGTGTTTGATCGAGCAGCGCCTGAATTGTGGGCTCGATGTAACGCTCAACGTTGTAGCAGGGGATGTAGGCGGAAATTTTCATCGACGAATGAAGGCGCCATTCAGCGTACAATTCGCACAGTAACTTTACAAGGATAGCGCCGTCACAAGGATTGCCCGCGGTTTTCTACGTTCGCCGGATTCGGCGATTTTGCAGCGAGTTCGGGCGACGCTTTGCCGCCTAACCGTGTAATTTTTGTTTCGTTTAGGAAGGCAACTGCATCTAAAATATACAGAACGGTTCGAAGCGGCCTTCAAGGACAAATCGAATGAAAACGACTTCAATTAAAGCAGCGCGACCCAAACCGGATACAAAACCTCACGCCACGCTGCAAATGTACCTTGAAACCGTTTATTACAAAACGCGGGAGCGGCTGGAGCTGATTAACATCACGCGCGATGTGAACGAAGTGATCAAGAAACATGGGATGAAGGCTGGGTTCGTGATGGTGCAGTCGTTGCATACGACGACCGCGATTTTTATTAATGAGTTTCAGCAGGCGCTGCTTGACGATATCAAGTCATTTCTCGAGCGGCTGGTAGGAAGGCTTGATTATTGGCGGCACAACGATCCGAAGATTTCCGAGTGCAACCGCAAGAATGCCGACTCGCATTTGAGGGCTATGGTATTGGGACATACGCTGTCATTGCCGGTCCGCAACGGCGAATTGGCGCTTGGCTATTGGCAATCCGTGATTTTGGCGGAGCTCGATGGGCCTCGCGAGCGCGCCGTGCAGATTCAAGTGCTCGGAGTTCCGGAAGAAGAGAAGTAGATCCGGGATTCGCAATATTCAATCAGAGCTTATGAAGATGTGCTTTTTTGAGGTTGTAACAACGTAGTGCAGGCTTACCTTCCGTAGGAATTTTTCGACGTCCCGCCATTCCTCTTTTCGCCCTTTCTTCGCTGACTCCAGCGACACTTTCGCTCTTACAGGAGCTCTTAGTGCGGCCGCGACGCGAAGCCGGCTTGCTTCCACAATTTATCCCATTGCCAGATGCCTTCCTGGGGCAGGCGATAGCCTAGCTGGTGCGCTAGCATTAGGATTTGGCCGCGGTGATGCGCTTCGTGCGAGAAAATGTACGCGAACATGGCCGCGCTCGCAGGCCACTCAGGCGCCCAACTGCCGCGCGAGAATATTGTGACGCGCCGTTTCGGATCGTCAGACAGAGCATCTTCCAGCATGCGCAGACACTGTCCCGCACTTTTCTTATGCGCGGTGGAGGCCTGCTTCATCGTGCAGCGGGCGGGGTCGAGCGGCGCAGGACACTTCAAGTGCGGCGCCGAATTCCTGAGCCACGTGAGACGACTGTTGTGCAAGTGCACGAAAATCGCGGCGATGGTGCGGCCGTTGCCTTTTTTTCCGGGAGGCTCCGCCCGCCACGCGCGGGGATCGAGGCCGGAGAGGATAAGCTGATTTATCGCGTCGTTGATTGCATAGGTTTGGATCAGGGCGGCGTAATGATTCGGTGCGGCGGGAGTTGGCTCGCGATTCATTCGTGTTCCTCCCTTGCGGACATCAATTTATACGGCATCTCTAGAATGGGCTGCAACATCGCGAAGCCTCGGGTATTGCATTCGTGCCGATGCGCATTGTGTTCCCCGAGGCGGGAGCCTCGGGGCTCTGAATTGTGAGTGTGCACGGAAACGTTGGGGTCTGAATTGAGGCTGGAGCATTTGTGGAGTTCGGATCTGTAATTGAGCTAAGATGACTCAGCAAATTTTCCTGGTAAAATTTTCGGAGGCTGCGGATGCTGTCGAATCGGAATCATTTACCGCTGGTGCTGGCCATCACTCTGAGCTTCTGCCTGATCGCAGCGTACATGCTGCTTCGCGGCAACCAAATGATATGTACCACGGTTGCGGCATCCGGTAGGCCTTCCGGCTCCGATCCGCGTCTTGTGGGCTCGTACCGCTTTGAACGCGGCGGCTGGACGTACGTGCATCTCTCCGGCGCGCCGGACCACATCGGCTACCAGCACGGCTACCTGCTCGCGCCCGAAATTGAGGATGCGCTCGCGGCCGTGAAGCTCGAAGACACGCACGATTCCCAGCGCGATTGGAATTTCTTCCGCAAAGCCGCGCACGATATGTTGTGGCCGCACATCGACCCCGAATACCAGGCGGAACTGAACGGCATCGCCGAGGGCGCGCAGGCGCGCGGCGTGGCAGTGGACATCGACGACATTGTCGCACTGAACGCCTTCATGGAGCTGCCGGATTATTACGTGCCGTGGTTCAACGAAAAAGAAAAAGTAGCGAACGCTCCGAAAATCAAGCCCGAGGGCCACTGCAGCGCATTCGTCGCCACCGGAAGCTGGACGAAAGATCACCGCATCGTGATGGCGCACAACAACTGGACGAGCTACATCCAGGGGGCGCGCTGGCGAATGATCTTCGATATCGCTCCGCAAAATGGATTCCGGATGATCATGGACGGCTTTCCCGGCGTCATCATCAGCGATGACGATTTCGGCGTGAATTCCGACGGCCTGATGGTCACCGAGACCACCATCTCAGGCTTCAAAGGCTGGGACCCCAACGGCAAACCCGAATTTGTCCGCGCACGGAAAGCGCTGCAATACGGAACTTCAATTGACGAGTACGTGAAGATCATGCTCGACGGCAACAACGGCGGCTACGCCAACGACTGGCTTCTCGGCGACAACAAGACCGGCGAAATCGCGCAGTTCGAGAATGGCCTGCAAGCGAATCGCGTGTGGAAGTCGAAGGACGGAGTGTTCGTCGGCTCGAATTTCGTGAGCGATCCGGAAGTGCAGAAATTGGACACGACGTGGAACAACGACGATCTCGCTTCCTCGCCCAATGCGCGGCATATTCGCCTGGACGAGATGATGAAGGAATCGAAAGGGAAGATTGACGTTGAGCTCGCGGAAAAAGTGCTGTCGGATCACTACGACACGTACTTGCAAAAGGAAATTCCGGACGGCCGGACGCTCTGCGGGCACTTGGACCTCGACCCCGCTGGAGTGAAAGCTTGGGGCGACGGACCGTACGACGACCACGGCGCTGTGGAAGGAAAAGCCGTGGACAGCCACATGGCGGGACAGATGAGTTTCATGGCCCGCGCCGGACACCCGTGCGGAAGCAATTTCAATGCGAAGGAATTCCTAAAGGCCCACCCGGAATATTCGTGGCAGACGCCTGTTCTGCGGGATATAAATGCGGGGCCGTGGACTAGCTTTAAAGCGGGAGAAACCGCCGCGCAGTAGAACCGCGCGGCGGTTTCCGTGGGGGTTCCCGCGTTTAACTTCGTTCAATTACGAGGTTGTTGGTTACCGAGAAAACTCCCGACACCCCGTTGGCTCGGATGGACGCCAGATTCTTGTCCATCTCGTTGTTGACTACACCAGTCAGCGTGACGTTACCGTTCTTCACGATGATGTGAATGGACGGCACCGGCTGCCTGCCGTAGATTCCGAGCGGCGAATTGCCGTAAATCGCGCGAAACGTCGCCATGCGGATTTGATTGTCCATCGGCGATAGCGGCAGCACTTCGATGTTGTTCACGACTTTCTCAACACCTTCGATGTGCTTCACTACTCCTTCGGCGTCCGGCTTCAGAGAAGCCCGGGCCACTTGGCCTTCCAGAATCACGGTTGTGCCGTCAATCTGGTATCCGAGGGTGTCGAAAACCGAATACCACGGCAGCATCGCCAGCTCGTGGCGCACCTGATTGTTCAGCCACTGTTCGTAATTGGCGGAATTCGTCGCCGGGGCCTGATGCGCCGTATTCGTGCCGGAGAGCCCGGAAGGCGAAGTCGCGGCGTTCGCCATCGGCGTTATGCCTCCAAGGACGCCGGCCAACACGCCGACGATCAGGAGCCGCGCTAGAGAGCTGATTCTGTTCGTCATTGCCTTCTCTCCTTTGCCACCACCCGGTGGCCCTATTTTCTTTCTGTCATATAATTAGATGTGTCGTAATCCCGCCGGTTTCGTAAATTGGATTTCGCGTAAGTACTTCATTGCCTTCAGTTTGAGCGGCAAATCACCACAGTGTTTTGAGTTGGGACTGGCGAGGAATAATTCGTTAGCTTGCGCCTAGTCATGCCATCTGATCCGGGCTTTCGGGACAAACAAACGCGACGAGGGCGCAGCACGCAGCGGCCCGACAAAGAAGGACCGAAACCGCCGAACCTACGTTATTCTCGGGCAACTTGCGCCCGTGCTTCACGGCGGAGCGAGCGCGCGATGAATCTTACAAACTTCTTTGCCCTGCTCGGCGGCCTGCTGGTTCTCGCGTTTGTGGCAAACCGGCTCGCGCGGCGCACGCGCGTTCCCGATGTTCTCGTCGTGATGTCGATGGGTGTCCTGCTTGGTCCGGTGCTCCATTGGATTGATGCGGCGCGATTTTCCGGCCTAACTCATGGGTTCGGGACGCTCGCTCTTATCCTCATTCTTTTCGAAGCGGGACTCGAGCTCGATATTCGCGACACCCTGCGGCATTTCCCGGGCGGGGTGGTCTTAGCGTTTCTGAGCTTCGGGCTAAGCCTTGGCGGCGTCACGCTCTTCACGATGCGCGCCATGGACATTCCGCGGAGTTCTGCGTTGCTTATCGGCGCGGTGATGGCATGCATCAGCAGTTCGGTGTTGCTCCCGGTGCTGCAGCAAATCGACTTGCCTCGGCCCATGAAAATCACGCTAATCGTTGAGGCATCTCTCAGCGACGCTTTGGGCGTACTCGCTGTGGGAGTGCTGCTCGACCTCGCCCGAGGGACGCCGTCCACATCTGCGAACAACATTTCGAGCCTGCTGATGAAGCTGGGGGTCTCGGCGGGGACGCGCGGCTGGGTGGTTGGCGGAGTTGCGGCGGGTTTTTTGGTAAAGGTGATCATCTCGCTGACGTTTGCATTTCTCGCCGGGGTGATATGGTCACGTCTGTTGCCGTTGTTGTCCGACCAGCGCTTTTGGCAGACCCTCACGTTCGCGGCGGTGCTGCTCGTCTATTCAGGCTCCGACTTGATAGGGGGAAGCAATCTCTTCACGGTGATTGCGTTTGGCGCGACGCTGGCGAATTTTCCAGGCAAGAAGCGCGGAGCGAGGGATTTTGCTTTCGAGTTCGCGGGGAAGTTGGTGGATCACCAACAGGAACTCCTCACGTTCCACGCCGAGCTCGCGTTTCTCGTGCGCACGTTCTTTTTTGTGCTGCTCGGCGCGATCATTGAGTTCAAGGGATTGCGGCGAGACGCGATCTATGCAGTTGGGATTGTGTGCGCGCTTTTTCTGGCGCGAGTTTTGGCCGTGCAATTGAGCCGCTTGGTGTGGCGAGGCATAGGACCGAGAGACCGGGAGGCCGCGATTCTGCTGATTCCGCGCGGCTTGATCACCGCGGTGCTGGCGCTCGAGGTCGTCGGCGCTCGCGGCTCAGAATTTGAGTTTCTTCCGTCACTCTCATTCGCGGTGATTCTTTTGACCAGCCTGTTACTGCTCCTCGGTTCAATTCGCGTGCATCCCGAGACAGAACTCGCCGAAGAATTCGTAGAGCTGGGCATTTCGCAGGCGAAAGCGCCCGGCGCCGCCGAGGAATAGTCGAATCGCGGCTGCGCGTTTGCCGGAGAAACCTAAAATTCTTCCTCTTCGACCTTTTTCAACGGAATCATCTTGAGGGAAATCCGAATGTCGCGCGAGCGCGTGTCCGCAAGGATCGCCCGGCGAACTTCGCCGGGAAGCGCCTCGGGCGGATAGACGCCGGCCATGTCGCGCGGCATATGGCGCACGAAGAGCGCGGCGATGTGCGCGGTCGCGTATGAAATAGGTGTCGAATGAATTCCGCGGCGGGCAATTTGAAAAAGGCTGGGGAATCCAGCGTCCCAGCGAACGAGCAACGGCTGCCCAGCCTTCGATCCGCGAATCAGCACGGCCGCGGCGAATCGCGCGTTTTCGAGAAGTTTGCTGCGAAAGAGGCGTGCTAGAGCGCGCGGGGTTGACGTTTTGGGAAAGCGCTTGGCCACGATGCCGCGGGATTTGCTGAGCTTGCCCTGGCGGTACCAGCGGCGCAGACGCTCGATATCGTTGCCGCCAATTTTTGCGTCCAATTCGTTCAACGAGACGTAATAGGGCAGCGTGGCCACTTCGTCCTGCGCGGCGAGGTATACGGTCGTCTCTCCGATCGGCGGCGGAAAGCGGAATCGTTCGGCATCGCCGAATCGATTGC